>VYKZ01000019.1_pt1 | contig 113262 bp, 107 predicted proteins | sample 5114421 | NCBI WGS metagenome assembly VYKZ01 (sample SAMN12291788, study PRJNA351875) | freshwater metagenome | isolation source: freshwater lake | place: USA: Michigan, Gull Lake | collected 2013-08-08 | reverse complement strand
GCAACGGCGCGATTACGCGCCACTCGAAGTCAGTCAGATCATAACGGCTCATGCCGATAGCCTGAATCAGAACTACGCGGCTTTGAGAACCCTGTTTATGGGTTCACGGCCTAGACGGCGCTCCATTGCCTCGACCACTGTCTCATGCTCCCATCGTCTGACCCGTCGTTCCTTGCCGGTCGTGCATTGGTCATGGAGCGCGCATGTCTGGCAGTTCGAGCTCCAGTAACTATGCATCCTCAACCCGTCCTCGACCGACGTGTAGCGATAGATCAGATTTTCGCCAGCGGGGCATCGATAGACGTTCTCTTGTTCCAGGTAGACGAAGTCCGGTTTGCCAAAGCGGCCTTGCGCCTTTGCTCCTGAGGTCAGCGGTCTGGGCACAAAGGCCGTGACGCCCATGCCATCGCAGGTCCGGATATCTTCGCCCTTGAAGTACCCTTTGTCAGCAATGGCATCCAAAGCATCCACGCCCATCGCATCCTTGGCTTTCGCCGCCATGGGTGAGAGCTGTCCGCGATCATACCCGGTGTTCAAAAGCTCGTGGGCGACAATGAAGTGATGCTCGGCATCAACGGCCGCCTGCAGATTGTAGCCGACGATGCTCGTGCCGCGACCCGCGCTCGCCATGGCACGGGCGTCCGGATCGGTCAGCGACACCTGCTGGTCCGGTGCATTCCGAACTTCCTCTTCACGCGCCGCCAGGTCCCGCAGCTGTGCACGCAACCGGGCGATCTTCTCCGTCAGTCGCTTCGCCTTCGGCTCGGCAATGTCGCTTTCTTCACGATCGGCACGATCAAGCGCGTCGAGATATCGGTCGATATTGTCCTGCACCTGCTTCATCCGCGAGGCGACCTTCGCGGCGGTGTAGTTCTTGTCGCGGTTATTGACCGCCTTCATCTTGCTGCCGTCTATCGCCACGACCGCGCGCGTGAACAGACCCAACTGCCGGCACAAAACGATGAACTGGCTGCACACAGACCGGATCGCAGCGCCGTTCGCCCGGCGGAAGTTGGCGATCGTCTTGAAGTCGGGCGCCAATCGCCCCGTCAGCCACATCAACTCAATGTTCCGCTGGGCTTCACGCTCGAGCCGTCGGCTCGACTGGACCCGGTTCAGATAGCCGTAGACGTAGATCTTGAGCATCGTCGCTGGATGATAGGCGGGACGGCCTGTCTCAGCCGGAGTCATTCCCGCGAAATCCAGCGCCATCAGATCCAGTGCATCAATGAAGGCCTCGACTGCCCGGACCGGGTTGTCTTCCGACACGTAATCATCGAGCGATGCTGGCAGCAGATAGTCCTGCCGACGGTCTTCCCCTTGGACGAAACGGCTCATGCCCAAACCTCCCGAAATACGAGAGAACCATAGCATATTCCGACGTTTTTACACAGCCTCGGGACAATGCTGCCGTTCCAAAATGACATCTCTAACGGCCGGTCTTGTCAGAAGCCGACACTCCAGGGGCGCCGGACCGGCACAGTATGTCTGCTGGAATGGGGCCGTTTGCCGAATGGCAGGCGCTGCCAGGGAATGGACCAAAGCCGAAGGTCGGCGTTCGCGTGACCTGTGATTTTCCTGTTATGACTGCAAGCGGCGCGATAGGGATCTTGCCGCAGTATATCTTGTCAACGCAGATTCGCAGGTGTAGCCGCATTTCGATGCTTTGGATACCGATCACCTTGCTTGCCTCATTGGCACAAGTCCTGCGCAACGGCTCACAGGCATCTTTAACGAGTAAGATTGGCACGTTAGGGGCCACGCAAGTTCGGTTTATATTCGGGCTTCCCTTCGCAGTGCTGTTTTTAATCATGTCTCTATATATTTTCGATGAAAGTATACCGGAGATTACCGCAGCTTCGATCTCATGGGCTTTCGTTGGAGCGGTCAGCCAGATTTCGGCGACTGCTCTCATGCTAGTGGTAATGCATCGCCGCGCTTTCGGGGTCGCATATGCTTATATTAAGACCGAACCAGTGGTTGTCGCCATCATGGGCTCTCTTTTTTTCGGGGATCAGCTGTCTGCCTTAGGCTGGGCTGCGGTTCTCGTGGTTGCGATGGGTGTTCTGGTCACCTCGATCCCCCCGCGCGACTTCGATAAACTGTTGCATGAGCGAGCAATGATTGCAGCAGGCGTAGTTTCTGGGGGACTTTTCGGTTTATCGGCCGTAGCCTTCCGTGCGGCGATTGATAATGTCTCGCAAGGCGGGTTCATCGTAAGATCAATCCTTATGCTGACGATCACGTTGTTTATTCAGACCTTTTTACTCGGGATCTGGCTCGCCTGGCGCGAAAGAACTGCGTTTAGCGGTTCTCTTGTGGAATGGCGTAGAAGTATTGGAGCGGGATTTCTCGGTGCTCTTGCGTCAGCATGCTTGTTTTGCGCTTTGTCACTAACGCCAGCTGCAAATGTCCGCACGCTCGCACTTATTGAAATGCCAATGGCCGCACTTCTTTCCGGAAAGCTGGCCGGGAAGAAGATGCTTGGGCATGAGCTGGCGGGCCTAATATTGGTGGCAATGGGCTTCCTGATGCTTTTGCTCGGAGCCACAATGAAATGATGGGGTGGATGCCGACTTCGACGGCATCGTAAGATGCGAGGCGAGCGCGACGATGCGCTGTTGAAGGAGGAGCATATCCACCGGGTTGCCGTCCGCCTTTGACCGTGCAAAGCCTCAGCGACAATGACCTATCTAATATATCTCGCCCCTGCTGTTGCCAAGATTGGCGGCTGTTTTGCCTTCTGGGCCTGGCTGCGGCTGGACCGGTCGCCGCTTTGGCTTGTTCCAGGCGTTGCCTCGCTTTGCATCTTCGCGTGGTTGCTGACCCTTATCGAAACCGAACAGGCCGGACGCACCTATGCAGCCTATGGCGGGATCTACATCCTGTCCGCGATGGGCTGGATGTGGCTGATCGAAGGCACGCGGCCAGATCGATGGGATCAGATTGGTGTCGTCATCTGCCTCATCGGTTCGGCGATCATCCTCTACGCGCCAAGAACGGCCTGAGACCGATCTCAGCCCCTGCGGCCGAGACTCTCGACAATACCACATTCGTTTATGCTCTCTCCTTCGCAGGAGCGCAGCATCTGCGCCAGTTCCTCGCGAAGCCGGGCGATGTCGGCGATCTTGCGATCAACCTCGCCGATCTGTTGCTGGACGAGAAGATCGATATTCTCGCAGGGCTTATCCGCCTGATCGGACAGCGCGAGCAACTGCCGCACCTGTGCCATGCCGAAGCCGAGATCGCGCGCTCGGCGGATGAAGGTGAGCGTAGCCAGCTGGACACCCGCAAAAACCCCTCGCTTTGAGGCATCTCCCGTGATTCACTCCGGGCACTGGACGGAGAGTTTCGATGCACCCACGCAGCCTGTTTTCGCTGGCGGAGCACCTGGAGCGGCTGAGCAAGGACGGAGATCCGCTGGAAGTTTTGGCTGGCACGGTGGAGTTCGAGCGTTTCCGGCCACTTTTGACCCGCGGGCTCGGTTATAGCGACGGCGCTAAGGGCGGCCAGCCTCCCTTTGTCCCGGTGGCGATGTTCAAGGTGCTGGCGGTTCAGGCGCAGCATAATCTATCGGATGCGCGCATGGAGTTCATGATCAGAGATCGCTTGAGCTGGATGCGCTTCTTCGGCTTCGACCTTGGCGGCGCGATGCCCGATAAGGACACCATCCGTCACTATTGCAACCGGCTGACCGAGAGTGGCACGCTCGAGGCGCTGATGCAGGCATTCGAACAGCAACTGCGTGAGGCAGGATATCTGGCTATGGGCGGTCAGATCGTCGATGCCACGCTGGTGCCCGCGGCCAAGCAGCGCAACACCGAGGACGAGAAGGCCGCGATCAAGGCGGGCAAGTCAGCCCGGAAAATATGGCGCGGCAAGCCGAACCAGGCGCACCAGAAGGATGTTGATGCGCGCTGGATTGAAGACCGGTGGCAAAGTCCGCTATCGTCCCGACGGCACGCCGCTGCCGCAGATTGCCACGCCCGTTTTCGGCTACAAGTCCCATGTGTGGACGACCTCCGCGGCGCAAGAGCTTTTCGGCATTGATGACCTCGGTCGGGTGCATCCATGTGTTCGGCCTGTTCGCGCAGCACCAAATGGCTGCTGGCCCTGATGAAGTCCGCAGGCTGGCTCCCTAATCACGTCATCGCGCTCGAAGCGCTGTGACCCCCTGGGTTTCACCAACCCCCGGTCTGACCGGTTCGTCATCACTACTAAGCTGCTCCAACGCATCCCATCACGCGATTATCGAGTGACGGAGATCTCGTTATGCGGCGGCGGCGTAGACCTCCTTTCGCGTCATCACGGCCCAGGCAATCCGTGCTGTCTTGTTGGCGAGCGCCACTGTCGCGATCTTCGCAGGCTTGCGCTCGAGCAGGCCCGCCATCCAAGGTTGGCGAGCCGGATTCTTGCGCGTCATTCGCATAACAGCAGTCGAACCGACGACCAGAAGCCGGCGAAGATAGCCATCGCCCTGCTTGGTTATTCCGCCGAGCCGCTCTTTGCCGCCCGAGCTGTTCGCCCGAGGTGTGAGTCCAAGCCAGGCGGCGAACTGACGACCTGATCGGAACAGAGAGGCGTCGGGCACCGCTGCCGCGATAGCTGAAGCTGTGATCGGGCCAATCCCCGGGATCGTAGCCAACCTGCGGCTCGTCTCGTCGTTGCGGTGCCAATCGAGGATTTGCGCCTCAAGCCTATCGATCTCGCTGGTTAGTGCCCTCAGCTGAGCGGCAATACCATGAAGGGCCGAACGCGCGTGTGCGGGAAACCTGTCCTGCTCTTCGTGCAGCGCCTTCAGGGAAGCCACTACGCCGCCGGCGCCCAGACCCGTCACGATCCCGTATTCAGCTAGGTGGCCGCGGAGCGCGTTGATCAACATGGTGCGCTGTGTGACCATCAGGTCGCGACTTTTGTGGAGCATCAGCACCGCCTGCTGCTCGACCGACTTCACAGCGACGAAGCGCATCGTCGGCCGGGTGACCGCTTCGCAGATCGCTTCGGCATCCGCTGCATCGGTCTTCCCACGCTTCACATACGGCTTAACATAGGCCGGCGGCATGAGGCGCACCTCATGGCCGATCGCCATCAACTCGCGCGCCCAGTGATGCGCCGACGCACACGCTTCCATGCCGACCAGGCAAGGCGGTAACTCAGTGAAGAAGCGGATGACTTCTGTCCTGCGCAACTTGCGCCGGATCAGCACTGCGCCATCGGCAGCGATGGCGTGAACCTGAAACACATTCTTCGCCAGATCCAATCCGACGGTGACAATCTTCTGCTCCATGGAACGACTCTTAGACGTGGACCTACAACGACCACATCATTACACAGCTACGCTGGTGCGGAGGTCGTCCACGACATCACCTCACGCCCTACAGCCCCGACTTCAATCCTATCGAAAAGGCCTTCTCCCGCCTCAAGGCCATGCTCCGCCAGATCGGTGAGCGAACAGTCGGCGGCCTGTGGGATCTCATCGGGAGGCTCGTCGACATCTTCCACCCCGCAGAATGCGCAAACTACTTCCGCTCCTGCGGGTATGACCCGGAATGATCGAAAACCGCTCTAAGGATGGATCGGCTTGTCTTTCGTTCCGGCGCCATCGTGGCGTCGGAGAGACGAAGCTGACCGCGGTATGATGTCAAAATCTACCGCAAACATGAAACAGTTTTTCACCGCAAAAAGGGACCAGTCCGTCGATTACTCCAAATTCGCCGACATTGCCGCCAGCAAATTCTTCACTGTTATCAAATCGGCTGCTGGAATTCCGGCCAACAATCGCGCATAAACGGTATCAGCTTCGCTCCGGAGTGCGGGCAAAATACGGATCGCCTTGGGCAGCAGGTGTAACGTCCAGACACGGCGGTTGCCCTTGACCGCGCGTCGCACGACGTAGTCGGCTTCTTCCAGTTGATCGATGACACGGCCCACACTGGCGCGTTCGAGTTCAAGGCATTTGGCTAGCTCGGTCTGGGTAAGGCCAGGCGTGCGGAACATGTAGGCAAGCGCGCGCCATTGGGTTCGGGTTAACCCGAACCTTGCGGTCGATGAGTCAAACAGGCGGCGCAGTTTGCGCGGCACTTCTTCGACCAGGAAAACAAGCTCGTCCGCATCGGTCAGGTAGCGTTGTGGTTGAGGGTCTTGAATCATAATTAGTACCCCAGCCCCGTTCAAAACAAAGAAAAGCGCTTTACCGTAAGACATCATACATTATGATGTCATCATGTCCAGTTCTCAGGTCTTGCTCGTCGGGTATTCCGGCCACTCCATTGCTGCCCTCATCGAGGGGCCAGAGAGCGGCCTGCCCGTTTTACTCGCCCATGGCGGCGGGCAGACCAAGCGCGCATGGAAGCGCGTCTCGGCGATGCTGGCAGAACATGGCTTTCTGTCTTTCGCGCTCGATTTGCGCGGTCACGGAGACAGCGACTGGGCCATTGACGGTGCATATGATATTGTCGATTTTGCAGGCGATCTGGTTGCGATCGCCGGTGGCTTCGAGCGCAGGCCCGTACTAATCGGCGCGTCGCTCGGCGGTCTTGCCGGGCTCATGGCCGAGGGCGAAGTCGCCCCCGGCACCTTCGCCTCGCTGACTTTGGTGGACATTGCCCCGCAAATGGAAGCGGGTGGTGTGACACGGGTCGTAGGCTTCATGGAAGCGCACGCCCGCGAAGGCTTTGCTTCGCCGGAGGAAGCGGCGAAGGTGATCTCCGAATATCTCCCTCATCGTCCAAGCCGCAAGGCCTCGTCTGGCCTCGCCTATTATTTGCGGCAAAAGCCCGATGGTCGTTATTACTGGCATTGGGACCCGGCTTTTATCGACGGAGTAATGCGCCGCCACGCCGAGCGTAGTGACAGCAGCGATTTTGGGCGCACCGAATTGGACGAAGCGGCATCACGGCTTGCGCTCCCGGTCCATCTGATCCGCGGAGGATCGAGCGATCTCGTTTCGCCCGAAGCGGTCGCGCACTTCCTTGAGTTGGTGCCACACGCCGAATATAGCGACATCGCCGACGCAACACATATGGTGGTCGGCGACCAGAACGATGCCTTTGGCGATGCGATAGTTGAATTTCTGATGCGCACGCATGGGAAAGGGGATGCAGCATGAGCGAGCAGGCAGCGCAAATGGACATCGAGCAGCTCCGCGCAATGTTGCTGATTGCGCCTTTCCACAAATGGCTGGGTCTTGAGATCACGGCACTGACCGAGGACGCCCTGATCCTCGAAATGCCGTGGCGGGATGAAATCGTCTCCAATCCCATGATCGGATCAGCGCATGGCGGCATCCTGTCGTCACTGATCGACCTAACCGGGCTTTACACCATCAACGCGCTTGGCGGATCGGCGCGCGCAACCGCCGACATGCGGGTCGATTTCCACAGACCCGCGACATCAGGTCCGCTGCGGGCCATCGGGCGCGTCGTCAAGCTAGGCAAGCAATTGAGCGTCGCGGAAACCCGGATCGAGGATGCCGAGAGCAGGCTGTTGGCGAGCGGACGAGGTGCCTATGTCGGTTAGGCAAGGCATTCCGCTCACTTTGCTGGCTCTCTCGGCCTGCGCGTCGGTTCCCGATACCGGAGTCAGACCGGCAATGCGGACCGCCGAGACGCTGGCTGCCAGCCAGATACTTGCGCCGCGTGGCCCTGACATCTGGCCCCCAGATCAATGGTGGCAGCGGGCGGGCGATCCGCAACTGACCGCGCTCATCGAAGAGGGACTGGCCCATGCGCCGCAAGTTGCCGTTGCCGCTGCGCGTATCCGCCGCGCGGAGGCCGAAGCGCAACGCACCGGCGCGGCGGGACAGCCTTCGGTTGGCGCAGAGGCGGAAGGTGGCGTGCGCCGCCAAAGTGGCAGTTTTGGTATCCCCGCGCAATTCCTTCCCGGTGGCTGGGCCGATTATGGACAGGCCTCGTTGAACTTCGGCTATGATCTCGACCTATGGGGCCGCAACCGAGCCGCACTCGCCGCTGCGACTTCGGAATTCCGTGCGGCGACCGTCGATGCCGCGCAGGCAAGGCTGGTGCTGTCGGTCTCGATAACCGCCGCCTATGCCGAGCTTGGCCGCGCCTACCGCGAACGCGACAATACCGAGGCCGTGTTGGCAAACTGGCGGACGACACGTGACCTGGTGGCGCAGCGTGAGCGTAACGGCCTCGACAATCGCGCCAGCCTGCGCCTCGCCGATATCGAAGTCGCGAACGCAGAGCAGACGTTGGCTGCCGCCGAAGAGACCATACTCATCCGCCGCAACCAGCTTGCGGCGCTTGTCGGCGCGGGGCCGGATAGAGGACTGACGATCACCCGTCCGCCGCTTTCGCCCTCAACGCCCGCAGGGGTTCCCGAAGGCCTGACCACCGATTTGCTCGGCAGGCGACCCGATATTGTGGCTGCGCGCGAACGGGTCGACGCGGCTGCTGCCCGGATCGAGCAGGCTCGGGCGGGATTCTACCCTTCGATCAACTTGCGGGCGCTAATCGGCTTGCAGGCGCTGGGCATTGGCAATCTTGTCGATTCGCAATCGGTCTTCGGGTCGGTGGGTCCTGCAATTAGCTTGCCAATCTTCGAAGGCGGCGGGCTGAAGGCGCAGTATCGCGGCGCGACTGCCGCCTATGATGAGGCGGTAGCCAACTACAACCAGACGGTGATCACCGCATATCAGCAAGCTGCCGATGCCATCACCCAACGTGATGCGGCGGACCAAAGGTTGAGCGCCGCGCGCGCCACCTTGACGGCCGGCGAGGATCTGCTTGGGCTCCTTCGCCAGCGTTACAGCGCGGGCCTGGTCAGCTATCTTGATGTGCTGGCGAGCGAACGCGCAGTGCTGGAGCTGCGCGTTGCTGTCATCGCCCTCGAAACCAATGAACGCGGCGCGACGCTGGCGACAATTCGTGCGCTTGGGGGCGGGTTTGACGCGCGTGAAACGCCCCCAGCAGGAATAGCCGACCGATGACCGAAGCAGTAGACAACCTCTCCGATGCCGATGCGGACGTTTCCGCTTCTCGCAAGGCAACGCGCCAGAAATGGTTGCGGCGGCTGTTCGTTATACTGGCCATTGTCGGCCTCGGCTGGGGTGCCTGGTACTATCTGGTCGCTCGCAACCATGTCAGCACTGACAATGCCTATGTGAACGCGCAGATGGCGCAGGTCACGCCGCTTGTTGCAGGTTCGGCAACCGAAGTGCTTGTTATAGATACGCAACAAGTGAATGCGGGCGACGTGCTGGCCCGGCTCGATCAAGCGAATGCAAAGATCGCCGTTGCCCAAGCCGAGGCCGATCTTGCCGCCGCGCGCCGCCGGTTCAGCCAAACGGTCGCGACCAATAGCGCGTTGTCGGCGCAGGTCGATACCTCCAGCGCCGGTCTGGTTCAGGCTCAAGCACGGCTGCAGACAGCACAGGCAGAATTCGACAAAGCCCGCGTCGATTTGCAGCGCCGCGAAGCGGTTTCCGGCAGCGGAGCGGTTTCGGGTGAAGAATTAGCGCAGGCGCGCAAAGCCTACAAGACGGCCAGCGCTGCGCTCGACGCCGCTCGTGGCGGAATATCCGAAGTCGCATCCGCTCGACGGGTCGCGCAGGGCCAGCTTGCGGCCAATGACGCGCTGGTGCGCGGTTCAAGCATGGAGACTGATCCCGCAGTGCGCGCCGCGAAAGCGCGCCTCGATTCGGCATTGCTCGATCTTGAGCGCACCGAAATTCGCGCGCCCGTTGCAGGCGTGGTCAGCCGGTTGCAGGTGCAGATCGGCCAGCGCCTCAATCCAGGTCAGACGATCATGACCATCGTTCCGATCGAAAAGCTCTATGTCGATGCGAACTTCAAGGAAGTTCAGCTCGGTGGCGTTCGCGTCGGTATGCCTGTCGAACTGACTTCCGACCTCTATGGCGGCGATGTGGTCTATCGCGGAACGGTGGCCGGACTGGCAGGCGGCACCGGCTCCTCGATGGCGGTGATCCCTGCACAGAACGCAACCGGCAACTGGATCAAGACCGTCCAACGCCTGCCGGTGCGGATCGAACTCGATCCCGCCGAACTGCGTCGACATCCCTTGCGCGTCGGGCTTTCAATGGAAGTTGAAATCGATGTTTCGAGGAAGTGACGCAAAGTGACTGGCATTGTGGTCAACTATAATGGGCTGTCTCCGTCGCAGCGCCTGACCGCGGCGATTGCACTCGCCTTTGCCAATTTCATGGTCATCCTCGACCTGACCATTGCCAATGTCGCGGTGCCGCATATCGCCGCCAGTCTCGGCATCACGCTGGAGCAAGGCACCTGGATAATCACCTCCTATGCGGTCGCCGAAGCCATCTGCGTGCCCTTGACCGGATGGATGGCAGGGCGTTTCGGCTCGGTGCGCACTTTCATGGTCAGTATGCTTGGGTTCGGGATGTTCTCATTCCTATGCGGCGTATCGGTTTCGCTTGAGATGCTGCTGATCTGCCGGATCGGACAAGGCATCGTAGGTGCCTTCATGATGCCGCTTTCGCAGACCCTGCTGCTCAAAGTATTTCCCCCGGACAAGCAGAACTACGCGATGGGGCTGTGGGCGGTAACAACCTTGCTGGCCCCGGCGCTGGGTCCGATCTTCGGAGGCTATCTGACCGACAATTACAGCTGGCATTGGATTTTCCTGATCAATATTCCGGTTGTGCTGTTGTGCCTATTAGCCTGCTGGCGGCTCGTCCGTCCGCTGGAAACTGAAAGCCGCATCGTGCCAGTCGATCTCATTGGCCTCGCGCTGCTCATCCTTGCGGTTGGCTGCCTCCAGCTTGTTCTCGATCTGGGGCGGACGCATGACTGGTTCGGTGACCCCATGATCGTCGCACTCACTGTAATCTCGGTCGTCTCCTTCCTGTTTTTCATCATCTGGGAATTGACCGAGGATAATCCCATCGTCGATCTGCGCGTTTTGCGGCATCGCGGCCTTAGCATAAGCCTGCTTGCTCTTGGCATCAGCTTCGGCGCTTACTTTGCCGGGTTCGTGATCGTCCCGCAATGGCAGCAGGCCTGGCTTGGATATACGGCAACGCAAGCAGGCATTTCTTCCTCGTTTACGGCCATCGCGGCGCTTCTCACGGCCCCCATCGTTGCGATCATCGCCCCGCGCTATGATCCACGCCTGTTGGTGTCAGGCGGCATCATATGGCTCTCAGTGCTGGCTCTCACCCGGACCTTCTGGACCACCGATTCCGATTTCTGGACCCTGACCTTACCGCAGTTCGTTCAAGGGTTGGGCATGACATTTTTCATGATCCCGCTGATTGGCCTGACCCTGAATACGGTGGAAGAGCATGAGGTCGCATCCGCTGCCGGCCTTCAAAGCTTCGTCCGCACGATCGCAACAGCATTCGCAACTTCGTTATCTCTTACCTATTGGGGCGATAGTCAGCGCGCGGCGCGCAATGACGTGGTTGGTGTACTCCAGCCTGAAGTCCTGCAAGCGCAATTATCCGGCATGGGGTTTTCGCCCGAGCAAATCAGGCTGATGCTGAGCAACATGGTCGAAATGGAAGCGACAACGCTTGCTGTCGTTCACGTCTTTTGGGTGACTTCTGCGATGCTGCTTGTGGCAGCTGCGCTCATTTGGTTGGCTCCGCGCCCGAAGAAATCGGGTGGTATGTCGATGGGGCACTAAAACCCCATCCGCCCTAACCTTTGGTGGCGATATCGTTAGGCGAGGCAAGGTCGGCGCTGTCCAAAACCGGAAAGGCAGCTTAGAAAAGCTCGTAGGACCCTCGCGGAGCTCAAGCACCAACAAATGTCGTGTCTCGCTTTAAACGCTTGGCGTTTGCAACAAGCGCAACGTCCGGCATCGACTAATGAGTATCCCTCCGGTCGATCTTTCAATTACCCACAAGTGGTCGCACGCGTGATTCACGTAAGCGCATTACAGTTGAAGCCACTGACTCGGCTGTGATTCCTGCTCAGGCACGGAACCTGCGGGGTGCGTGCCATGACGAACGACTGAACTGATGGGGTGGATGCCCCCTTCGACGGCATCGTAAGATGCCAGACCAGCGCGACGGTGCGCTGTAGAAGGAGGAGCACATGACCGACGTCCACATTCTCGCGATCGACCTTGCGAAGCGCAGCTTCCAGGTCTGCGGTACAGCCCTGGGAGGGGCGGTTCTATTCAACCGGATGGTTTCGCGCGCAAAGCTCGAGACCATCTTGCGCGAGTAAGCGCCCTGTATCGTGGCGATGGAGGCCTGTGCGACCAGCCATTTCTGGGGGCGGTTTGCAGAAAATCTCGGGCACGAGGTTCGCCTGATACCTCCGATTTACGTCAAGCCGTTCGTCAAGCGGCAGAAGAATGATGCGGCAGACGCAGCAGCGATTGCTGAGGCTGCGCTGCGCCCGAACATTCATTATGTGGCCGTGAAGAGCGCTGAACATCAGGCCCGCGCGGTGGCGTTCAGAACTCACCAATCCTTCGTTGGGCAGCGCACACAACTCATCAACGCGTTGCGCGGCCATCTGGCAGAGTTTGGATTTGTCGTGGCGCAAGGGCCGACTGGAATCAAAGCCGTCGGCGGCATGATCGACAACGATATTACCCAGCTCCCGGACGCGGTGCGCGATATTGCTCGCCTTTATCTGGACCAGATTGCGGTACTCACCCAGAAGATCGATGAGCTGCATTTCAAGCTGCGCGCGGCGACCAAGGTCGACGATGCAATGCGGCGGCTTTGCACGGTGCCAGGCGTTGGTCCTGTAACAGCGGGTGCGATCATGGCGTTTGCTCCCGATCTGCGCGCATTTGCCAGTGGACGGAACTTCGCCGCATGGCTTGGGCTGGTTCCGCGACAGCGATCCACAGGCGGCAAGACGAGGCTAGGCGGTGTGAGCAAGATGGGCCAAGCCGACATTCGCAAGCTGCTAATCGTGGACGCAATGAGCAGGATCCGCTGGATCATTCGGCGTGGCGTGCTGCCCGACGATTGGCTCGGCCGCGTGTTGGGGCGCAAACCGCGAATGGTGGCAGCTGTCGCTTTGGCCAACAAGATGGCGCGCACGATATGGGCGATGATGACGCGCGAGCAAAATTACCAGATAGCATGATCCGGCTGCTTGCCAACAAAGGCACAACCGGACGCGCTTAGGGGCGACATGCCCCGGCAAGGAGATCGACTGACGATTATGCGGCAAAGACTTCAATGTTCAGGACGAGCAAACCAGTCCCGGGACTCGAGCATCAAAGCTCTCTGAACCGATGTGGAACTCGTTCTTCGAACTGCATACCGGCCCGTGGCAAAATCAGGCCACAGCAAGAGGCCTGACACACGAGCGATAGAAGCGCCAAGCCGTTACAACCGTCAAAAATCACCTTGCAAAACTGGGGGCATCCACACACGCGCCAACGCTAATATCCATAGCAGCCTTAAAGACTGGGGTAACAAGCTGCGTGAGCAGCTGGGCTTCACGCGCGCTGCAGTCGCCGTGGCGCGCAAACTGGCGGCCATCATGCATACCAGCTCAAGACAGGAGAGCCACTCAACACATCGCTTGGTGCCGCGGCCTAACCGGGGTGCCAGTTTAAGTTCTCAGCGCGTTAGCATTTGACGAGCCGAGGCCTCCTTGTCGTGGACGTGGGTCAGGTCATTCCGTTTGGTTTGGCTGAAGCTCCTCGAGAACCGCGTCTTAAAAATAGGAAGACCTCACCTGCGAAGACCATCATGCGGCGGCTCTGTGCCGACCGCGAAAACAACCATGCTCCCGGCATAAGAACACCCTCGCGCAAAATATGACCATTGTGAAATGCGATGCATGACATTGATTAACGTGTCGACCTACGCTGCCGCGCGGCAAGCCTTCTGACGCCGAACCCGCTTGCCTAGCGGAATGCGATTATACAACCATCGATGGGATGGTCCCTTTTAGATGCCGATCATCCCGCTAACGCGGGGCTTTTTGCACGCCGAAGCACATTGCGTCAGACACCAAGCGTCCTCAGCGACTGCGAAACGGGGCCATAGCCGGCGTCGGGCGGTATCACCAGAACACGCTCGCCATTCTCGATCGAAACTTCGGGTAGCACCGTAACCAGCCTGCGTTGCCGTGCCCGTGCAATGCAATCTTGCGCGCTTGCCGCCTCGGCGAGCAGCTTGAGGTTCATCAAGGTGGGAAAGATGATGGTGCGTTCGCCCACGGCTGCCAATCGGATCGCCTCGGACGGCGAGATCCATTCCGCATCGACGGTCTCGCGCCCATCACACGCCGCGACTTGTCCCGGCGGGGCGCTCATGACGTAGAACCAGGTGTCGAACCGCTTCAGCATCATGGTCGGGGTAATCCACCGAGCGAAGATGGCGAGCACATCTAACCTGAGGTGAACACCCAGTTCGCGAATGACATCGATGAAGGCGACTTCGCCAGAATCGACCGCGCTTCGCACCGATGCGGCGCACGGGTCTTCGAAAGGCGCGCCTTGGGGGGTTTGCGCCAGCAGAATACCGGTTTCCTCGAACGCCTCGCGGATCGCCCCGATCCGCAAGGTTCGCTGGACCGGATCCAATTCGTCCCATCCAATTGCATGCTCGGCCCACCGCTCGTCGGTGTCGCCAGCGTGCGTCTTTCCCCCGGGAAAAACCAGAGCGCCGGACGCAAAGTCGATCTGGTGGTGGCGCTTGACCATCAGAACCTGGAATTCGGGCTGGTCGCGTACCAGCAGCACGGTCGCTGCGGGCTTCGGTTCGGGAATCTGAGGTGCATTGGTCATGTCTGTCTCCCTGGCTTTAGCTGCATCGACACCCTTTGGCGCGCTCGCAATTCCGTTGATGCCGTTCTGCGGTTCCTTCTCGAAGGTACACTTGTCATCGCCGTAACTTCGATCAGTCACCTATGGACCACTCTTCGATGACAGCGCGCAAGGCAGCGGTGAAGGCAAGGGGCTGGTCGAGCATCAAATGATGTCGCGCTTCGGGAACCGCGATGATCGGAATGTCCCGCCCGCCCAATTCGCGCAGGTACTGGCGTGAATCCCGCGTAAAAAGCTGGCTCTTTTCGCCATGGATAATCGCCTTTCGACCGGATGCGGCGACCAGACGAAGGCCAATCTCAAGCCACAAGCGTTGTGAATTGTCCCGCTTGAACACGTCGGGTGAGAACTTCCAAGTCCAGTCAGTCCCTTCACGGCGCAGCGCATGATAGGCCATATAATCCATCAAAAACGGTTCCCCTACCGGCTGAGGCGGGGACAACACATACCGTGCGCGGGCATTCAAGTAATCGGGATAGCGGCGATGAGGCCGGTTGGGATCGCCCGAACCAGGGCTGGTACGGCCATTGCTCCTATACTTTTCCAGCTCCGACGGGCGCAGAACCATCATGTCGCAGATCACGGCTCCGCCAAAAGTGGTCGGGGCGAGTTCGATAGCCGTCAGCGCCACCGCCGAGCCGAAACTGTGGGCAGCCAAGATGGGTTTGCGGGCATGGCCGAGAAGGCCTAAGGCTTCAGCAACCCCTATCAGCTCACGCCCGCGCGCCGCCATGTCGCAGTCCGGGCGCACGTCACTGTCGCCCATGCCGGAAAGGTCATAAGCGACTACGTGGTAATCGCGGGCGAGAAAGGGGGCGACAAAGGCGAAGCAGCGGGCGTGCGAAAGGAAGCCATGGGTCATCAGCACCGGCGGCGCGGCCGGGTTGCCCCAACGGAAGTAATGCAAGCGCACGCCATCGACGGTTACGAAGCCTTCCTCCCGCGGAACAGCGAGGGCCTCAGCAAACCAGACCGGCAGGACGGACGGGTCAGGCGCCCATTCCGAAGTGATGTCGGATGTGGTCACATTCATGAGTCGTAGTCCCCCGTTCATGCCAGCGTGAAGCCGCGGTACCCGTCCGCTGCCACTTCGTTAGAGATCGTCGCGAAGCCAACTACGCTGGGATAATTGAGCAACTGGCGCGGTTTGCCCGGAATATTGTCGCCCATGTACCAGGACTTTGCCCGGGGAAAGAGCGTCATAGTCCCGATCGAAGCAACGCTCTCGGTCCATTCGCGCTCTGTGTCTATTTCCGCCTCGAAACGCGTGAAATTGTCTTCGCGCAGCTTCACCAGAAGGTCGCGGACCCAATCGCCCTGGATTTCTGCTGCGGTCGGACCATTGGAAAAGCCCGAAGGACTGAGCGGTCCGTAAAGATAGGCCATGTTGGGAAATCCATGCACGGCATAGCCGAGATAGGCGGTCACCTCGTCATGCCAGGCAGTGGTCAGGCTGCGACCGTCCCGCCCCCTGATCTCAATTTGCGTCAGCCCGCCGCGTCCGGCGTCGAAGCCGGTAGCGAACACGATCAGCTCGCATTCGATCAACCCTTCGGCGGTTTCGATCCCCTCGGGCACGATCCGCTGAATCGGCGCGCGCGATAGATCGACCAGCGCGACATTTTCCTGGGAGAAGATCTCGTAATAGTTCCGCTCGAGCGAGGGACGCTTGGTTCCGAAGGGGTGCGGCGGCTCGCTCGGTGCCAGCGTCTCGTGCAAGGCTGGATTGGCGATCCGCGCCCTGGTTTTGTCGCGCCAAAAATCGTAGGCGTAGCGGTTGGCACGCTCGTCGGTCAGCAGATCGGCGAAATTGGCGTACCAGAAACGCAGACCACCGGCCTGCCACTGCCTCTCGAACAGGCTGTGCCGCTCTTCCTCGTCGACTTCGAGCGCGGAGGCGTCGACCCTGCCCGTATCGAAGCCGCCGCCAGTCTGGAGACGGGCGGCAAAGATCGCCGGGTAATCTGCTTTCTCCCGCTCCTGCTGTTCAGCAGTCAGCGATTCCTGCCGCATCGGCAGCGCGAGAATCGGCGTGCGCTGTAGCAAGGTGACCTGGGCCGCTTCTGCTGCGGCTTCCTGCGCCACCTGGACACCGCTGGCTCCCGTGCCGACGATCGCCACCTTGCGCCCGGCCATGGACAGGCCTTGCTGCGGCCAGTGGGCCGTGTGGTGCCATTCGCCCGCAAAGGTCTCCAGTCCGGCGATTTCGGGCACATAGGCCTTTGCAGCAAACCCCAGACAGGGCAGCAGGTAGCGCGCCGTGATCGTTTCGCCTCCGCCGGTCGTGACCCGCCACTTGCGCCGGCCTTCATTCCACTCAGCGCCCGCTATGCGTGTTCCCATGGTCATATGGGGCCAGAGTCCAAGTCGGTCGCAGACATGGCGGAAATAGGCGCGCAGCTCGCGCCATCCGGGATAACGTTCGCTCCAGGTCCAGTCGCGCCACAGTTCTGGCAGCGAAAGTTCGTACAGCGGTACCTGCGAATCGACGCGCGCGCCAGGGTAGCAATTCCAGTACCAGATGCCGCCCGGCTCTTCGGCCGCATCGATCAGCCTGGCGTCGAAGCCGGCCTCGCGCAGGCGGTGAAGGAGATAGACCCCGCTGAAGCCTGCGCCAACGATCAGCGCCTCGCAGTCACTGTTGGCTTCGTCACTCACGCCGCCCCGTCCTGGCGCATCGCAAAGTCTCTTACTGCGGCGTAGTCGGCCTTGCCGTTCGACGCGCGCAGCGCGATACCGGCCAGATAGACAGCCTTGGGGGTCTTGTAACCGGCCAGCTGCTGGCGAACATGGGCCTTGAGCCCGGCCTCGTCGAGCGCGGCATCATCCTCCAGGCGAACCACTGCGGTCACGGCCTGGCCCCATTTTTCGTCGGGCACGCCCACAACCAGGGCGTCTATCACGGACGGGTGGGTTTTGAGCGCTTCCTCGACTTCTTCGGGATAGACCTTTTCCCCGGCGGTGTTGATGCAAACGCTGCCCCGGCCGAGCAGAGTCAGGCTGCCGTCAGCCTCCACCCTGCACCAGTCGCCGGGGATCGAGTAGCGCACGCCGCCGATGGTCCGGAACGTATTCGCAGACTTTTCCGGATCCTTGTAATAGCCCATCGGTATGGCGCCCTTGCGGGCGATGAAGCCGGCGACGCCGCTGCCCGCTTCCACCTTGGCGTCTTGTTCGTCGAACACATCGCAATGCTCGCCGATCATGAATTTGGCGGTGTGGACGGATCCCTGCGCGGTGGCCACCGACAGGCCATAACCAAGCCCCTCGGATGCGCCGAAGGCGTCCATCAACGCGACCTGCGGAATGTGCCGGATCAGCCCGTCCTTGACCTCGCGGCTCCACATGACCCCTGATGAGAGGATCGAAATAAGACTCGAGGTGTCGTAACGCCCCGGCGCGTTGTCGAGCCCGGCGAGCATCGGCTTGGCGAAGGCATCGCCGACGATCGCGATCGACTGCACCCGGTGTTTCCCAACAGCGCGCCATAACTCATCCGCGTCGAACGACGGACTATCGAGCGTCATGATGCAGCCTCCCCCCATCATCGTGCCCAGGGCAGAGAGAAGACCAGTTCCATGCATCATCGGACAGGCGGAAAGGAACACCCGGCCCGGTCCGTCGGCGCGGATCATCTCGACTGTTTCGTCCATGTCCTGCGGCGCCGGACCAAGCAAGCCGGCGGAATCGAGTTGCGCCCGCCGCAGGTCATCGTGGCGCCACATCACCCCCTTGGGCATGCCGGTGGTGCCGCCGGTGTAGATGAACAGTAAGTCGTCGGGCGAACGGGCTATGCCCAGCGGCGAACCGTCGCCTTGCGCCGCCAGCGTCTCGTAAGGTTCGGCAAACGGCGCGATCGCTGCCGGATCGCCTATTTCGACAAAGATCCGGGCCTTACCGAGCCGATCCTTCAATTCGATAATGCAATCGCGGAATTCGCTACTGTAGATGATCGCCTCGGCATCGGAATCTTCGAAGATGTAAAGCACCTCGTCGGGCTTGTAGCGGTAATTGATATTGACGTGCGTCAGCCGAGCCTTGAAACAGGCCGCCATCGACTCGCCGTATTCCGGTCGGTTGCGCATATAGAAGGCCACTTTAGTCCCGGGCCTGATTCCCTTGGCGCACAGCGCGCGGGCAAGATTGTTGGACCGAGCGGCCATTTCCGACCAGGTGATCCGCCGATCCCCGTGGATCAGCGCCGGGGCATCGCGAGGAAGCGCCGGTTCGATCGCATCCAGTATGTCGCCGAAATTCCACTTGGTCATCTTCTTCTCTCCCGACCCGTCGTACTATGTCGTTGCGGTCAATCCCTGAAGCTGCGCTGCTTCGAACCTGACTCGCTCCGGTCCGCCAAGCGCCTGGCGGTCGAAGCCAATCCGTTTGAACCAGAAGGGCAGGCCAAGCAGGTCGGTAAAGCCCATCCCGCCGTGCACCTCTGTCGCGGTTCGCGCCACGAAGCGGTGGACCTCACCAGTGAGCGATTTTGCGTGGCAGGCCACCAGCGCCGCCTCCTCGGGAACGGCGTCGAAGGCGTGCGCGGCATACCACACCAGAGCGCGGCAAGGTTCGTGCCGAGCGGCCATTTCTGCGCACATATGCTTGACCGCTTGGAAGCTGCCGATGACTCGCCCGAACTGCTCGCGCTCTCCGGCATAGGCGACCGACTTCTCGATCATCGCCTCGCCCGCCCCGAGACTGTCCGCCGCAAGCAAGACCCGCCCGGCGTCGCGCAGCCGCCGCGCTGCTAGGCCGCCATCGTCGGCAAGGGGTTGGGCCGGTGCGCCGGTCAGCCGCAACTCGCCGACGCTGCGGGTTGCGTCGATGGTCTGCAAGGCGATCCGTTCGACACCGGTCGCCGTTGCGGCAAGCAGATGAAGCCTCCCCGAATCATCGGCGACAATGAAATGGTCCGCCCCCGCAAGGTCGAGCGCGAACAGGGCGGTGCCGGTCAGCCAGCCGTCGCCGGCCTTGACCTTCGCGCCATCGCGCTCCTCGACCATGCCCCCGATCGCAACGCCGAAACGCACCTCGCCGGAAGCTATCCGGGGCAGCCATTCGTCCTGCTGCGCCTCTGAACCCGCCAGCATCAGCGCCAGCGGGGCGAGCACGCTGCGCGCCAGGAACGGCGCGGGAGCCACTGCCCGGCCAAGCTGCTCGGCCGCCACCGCCGCATCGAGCAGTGTCATCCCAAGCCCGCCATGCGCTTCGGGTACCATCAGGCCGGTCAGCCCGATATCATGGAGCGCAGCCGTGACCTGGTCGCTGACCGCACTGCCCGCATTCAAGCAGGAGCGCACGTGATCGAGCGGGCAGATTTCCGAGAGGCAGCGTCCGACCGTGTCCCGGAGCATTTCCTGTTCGGGTGAAAGACCGAAATCCATCAGGCGACTTCCTTCCGGCTCTGGGCGGCGTCGAGCGCAAGGCGCGGTTCGCGCGGCATGTTAAGGCCGCGCTCGGCGATGATGTTCTTCTGGATCTGCGCGGTGCCGCCGCCGATGATGAGACCGAGCTGGAACATGTAGTTCCATTGCCAGATCCCGCCTTCGCGTTCGCGCGGGCTGCCGCCATACAAGATGCCCATTTCACCCATGGCGTCGATCGCCAGGGCGGATATCTGGTGCGCCAGTTCGCAGCTCTGCAGCTTGACGATCAGTTTGGCCATGCCCCCCGGATCGCCCTTGAGCTGATTAGAAAGCACGCGTATCCCGTTGTATTTCATCGCCACGACTTCCGCCTGCAGGGCAACAAGACGGTCGCACAGCATGGGATTGTCAATAGCGCGAGCGCATCCGACCTGCTCCTCCTGCATCAGCCTGATCAGCGCCAGCAGGCGGCTTTCAAGCGCATCGGGATCGCCCAGCATCCCTCGCTCGTGGCCGAGCGTCGCATTGGCGACGAACCAGCCCTGGCCGCGCTGGCCGACGATCTGATCGACCGGCACCCGCACGTCGGTGAAGAACGTCTCGTTGAATTCAGCGTGCCCGGTCATCGTCTTGAGTGGGCGGACCTCGATCCCCGGCAGGTCCATCGAGAAGATCAGATAGGAAATGCCCGCGTGCTTGGGTGCATCGGTCTCGGTCCGCACCAGGCAGAAGATCATGTCGGCCTGCCGCGCAGTGCTGGTCCAGATCTTCTGTCCGTTGATCACGAAGTGGCCGTTTTCCTCGCGGGCGCTGGTGCGCAGACTGGCCAGATCGGAGCCCGCGCCGGGTTCCGAATAGCCCTGACACCAGACGATCTCGCCGCGCAGGGTGGGTTCGATCCAGCGGCGCTTCTGCTCCTCGGTGCCGAGTTCGAGCAGGGTCGGAACCAACATCGAGATGCCCTGGTTAGACAGCCCGCTTGGCACGGAGGCACTGACGAACTCCTCGGCGATGATCCGCACTTCCAGGATGTTGGGCGCGGCGCCGTATCCGCCATATTCGCGCGGAATGGTCCGCGCGGTGTAGCCATGTTCCAGCAGCAGATTCTGCCAGGCGACCGCTTCGGCCGTCGGGCGCGCTCCACGCTGGGCCGATTCCGGGGCGCGGTGGCCATTGCGGGTCAGAAAATCGCGCACTTCGGCGCGGAAGCGCTCGTATTCAGGGCCATATTCGAGGTTCATGGCGCGTGTTCTCCACTCGCAGCCGGCCGGAACACCGGCAGCCGAAAATCGTCCCCCAGCGGCTCGAAGGTCAGTTCGACCGGCATGTCGAGTTCGATCCGGTCCACAGTGCATTCGATCAGCCGGGTCGCCATGCGCACCCCTTCCTCCAGCTCGACCACGGCCGCAATGAAAGGGATTTCGTGGGCAAATGCCGGGTGCAGGGCCTGGTGCGTGACGGTCCACGAGAACAAGGTGCCCCTACCGGTGCTGGGCTGCCAGGCGAACTCGGGAGAACCGCAGCGGGCGCACATGTAGCGCGGCAGATGGCGCCATGTGCCGCAGGAAGAGCAGCGCTGGAAATGCAGCTCGCCATCCTGGCACAGCCGCCAGAATTCCTGCTCTACGGGGTCCTGCGGACGCGGCCGCGGCTTGGCTGGCCGGGTCTGCGCATCAGGCCGCTGCTTGGGAGGAAGTTCTGCATCTTGGCTCATGTGAACCTCCGCAAGATGGCGATGCTGCCGTCGCCCAGATCGCCCCAGCCGGTGACCAGGCCGGTCTGGGCGTTTTCGACCTGCCGATCGCCGCAGTCGTGACGCAGCTGGCGGACCGCCTCGACCACATGGTTGAGGCCCCAGACATGCGCTTCGCTGAGCAACCCGCCGTGGGTGTTGAGCGGATAGCGCCCGCCAAGTTCGATCTGTCCGTCCCTTACGAAATCGAGCTGGCCGCCCGGCTCGCAGTAACCCAGCGCTTCTAGCTGCAGCAGTACCACGTAGGTGAAACAGTCGTAGATCTGCAGGAAGTCCATGTTCTCACGGGCCACTCCCGCCATCGCGAAAGCTTTCGGAGCGGCGTAGGAAAGCCCTATCTTGAACGGATCGGGACGCGAGGGGATGTCGTCGGCCGGATATGGGTGCCCTTCCGCCGCCCCGGCAATCGTCACCGGCACGTGGGGCATGTCGCGCGCCTTGTCGATCCGCGAGACCACCACAGCGCAGGCTCCGTCGGTTTCAAGACAACAGTCGTAAAGCCGGAAGGGCTCGGAAATCCAGCGTGATGTGGCGTAGGTATCCCAGTCAAGCGGGCGACCGTAGGTGCAGGCCTTGGGATTTAGTTGAGCGTGCTTGCGACAGGCCAGCGCCACCGCACCCATTGCCTCCGGTCCAACCCCGTAAAGCTGGGAGTGGCGGGTCGCCAGCCAAGCATACATCTGCACCGGAAGAAAAACGCCATAGGGAATGTAATAACCCTGGATCGTGTTGGTCAGCGTGGTCATGTTCATCGACCGGGTCGGCGGTGCGCCGGGCTTGGGGCGTAGCGCCGAAAACCCGTTCCAACCAAGGGTGACAAGAACATGGTCGCACAGGCCCGCAGCGATCGCCATGGCTGCGTTTTGCAACGCAGTCGTAGGACTGGCACCGCCCATGTGGACCGTCGCGGCATAACGCAACACATCGATTCCCAGGTTGGCGGCCAACTCCTCGGACGTAGTATAAATCGGCGGCGGGATCATGCCGTCGATGTCGCCCGGTTTCAGTCCCGCGTCGGTGATCGCGCGGCGCGAGGCCTCTAGCATCATGTCGACCGCGCTGCGTTCGGTGCCCTTGACGAAATCGGTTTCGCCAATTCCGGTAATTGCGGCTTTGTCGGAAAATCCGGTCATGCGCCTCGCCCCCGCATCAGCGGAAACGGCTAGCAAGCGCGAGCGCGCGTTCGGCTTCAGAAACCAGGCCGGAGATCATCGATTGATAAGGCATCGGCAGCGGTTCCTTGCCGGCCGCAACCCAAGCGTCAGCCCATTTGTTGCGGATCATCCGCGCCGGTTTGCCGGTGATCGACCGACTGACCACGGTATCGGCATCTCCTCCATCGACGATCGCCTCCTTCTGGAAGTCCTCGATCCCCGCCTCCTCAGTGGCAAGAAACGCGTTGCCGACCCAGGCGCCTTCCGCGGCCAGCATAAAGGCAGCGGCCACCCCGCGTCCGTCGGAAATGCCGCCAGCGCCCAGCACCGGCACCCTGTCGCCCACCGCATCGACCACCTGCGGGATAAGCGAGATTGTCCCAATCGGTGAATTGTGTCCGCCCCCGTCGTGGCCTTGGGCGACGATCACGTCGACACCGCTTTCGACCACCTGCTGCGCGTGCTTGACCTTGCCGATCACCGCCATGACGACCGTCCCGTTGGCATGGAGCCGGTCCATCCACGGGCCAGGATTGCCAAGGCCAGCCGCATAGACCGCCACCTTCTCCTCGATCACCACTTCCATCTGAGCTTCGAAGAACTCTTTTGAGAACAACGGCGGGCCGCCCTCGTCATCGCGTCCGCCAATCGCGCGCCTTTCCGCATCGCCATCTGCCCTAGCCAATCCTTCGCGGGCCATGAAATCCTCGGCGAACTCGCGGTATTCGGCCGCCAGCGCCATCGGATCGGCGCGCGCGGCGCCGATTTGCAGGGGCTTGCCCAGGCGCACCGAAGCCGGCAGCAGGGTATCGACCCCAAACGGCTTGTCGGTCAGTGCGCGGGTTTGGGCAATCCATTCCCGCAGTCGCCCGGGCGCGCAGGCTGCGGCGCCCAGGACGCCAAGCCCGCCGGCATTGGAAACCGCCGCCGCTAGCGCCGGAACGCTTGCCCCACCCATGCCGGCGAGGACGATCGGGTATTCAGTCTTCAGCAAGTCGCAAATGCGGCTGTTCAAAGCCATCGTCTCTCTCCTTCAGATTTCCCGGCTTGCGTCCCCCCAGCGGACCTTTTGCGCGAGTAGATCGGGACTGCGCTCTGCCAGATATTGGGTCGATCCATCGATGAGCCGTTCCATCTGGCGCCGGGCAGACACAGCGTCGCGCATCCGCACGGCGTGAAGCACCCGGCCGAGGCACCTCAACTGGGCGTCACGCTCCTGCACCGAATAGCCCAGACCTACTGACATGCTGCGGGTCAACAGGTGCAGAGCGGAGACCAGCAGACCGAAGGTCGGGTTTCCGCTTGCCCAGCCCAGCAGATCGTGAAACCGCCGATTGGTTTCCTCGAATTCCGGTCCGTCGCGCTCACGCTCGAGCTGTGCCAGGCTATCCTCGAGCGCAGCAAGATCGGCAACGGTAGCCATCTCCGCAGCCCGCGCCGCAACCATCGGGGCAACCGCCTCGCGCAGTTCGAGCAGCGCCCGAAGGTCGGTATCCATGAATTGCAAAACCAGCGCCATCGAGCTGGCGAAATCTGCGGTCTGCGGACGGGTGATAACCGGTCCGCCGCCCCGACCCGGGGCGAGATGGATCACACCCTGCAACTCGAGAAAACGTAGTGCCTCGCGCAGCGTGGCGCGCGCCACATCGTAGCGTGCCAGCATGGCATGCTCGTGGGGAAGCCGGTCACCCGGCCCCTGCGCGTTACTCTCGATGTCTTCGACAATCTCGCGGGCAAGCAACAGGGCGCGCTTGGTCTTGATCTGAACAATGCTTGCGGCGGGTGCCGCCGGGCGGACAGGGGCGTGACTGGATTTCATGATATTCTGATAAGAATTAATCCAAATGCTGTCAATGTGCTCATATGGAGCCTGGTATATGAGGTATTTTTGGACAAACCATTATACTATTTATTGACTCATTGGCGATCTGCCTTTAGCCATCCCAAAGTAAACTGTGCTGAGGGAGGTGACCATGGCTGCGCAGGCAATTCCAACCGATCTGGACGAGGCCGATCTTGCCCGGGCCATTGCCGCCATCCCTCTTGCGGAAATCGACGTTGCTCGCCCAAGCCTGTTCCAGAGCGACAAGATTGGGGCCTTCTTCGAGCGGCTGCGGCGTGAGGACCCGGTTCATTATTGCGCCGAAAGCGCCTACGGACCCTACTGGTCTATCACTCGATACAACGACATCATGGCGGTCGACACCAACCACAAGGCGTTTTCATCCGAAGCCAAGCTGGGCGGGATTGCGATCCAGGATATGCACAGCGACCAGAGCAATCTCGAGCTCGAGATGTTCATCGCGATGGATCAACCCAAGCACGACGACCAGCGCAAGGCGGTCACTCCGGCAGTGGCGCCGTCAAACCTGCTGCTGCTCGAACCCGTGATCCGCGAACGTGCCGGTGCTATTCTTGATTCGCTGCCAGTCGGTGAGGAGATCGACTGGGTCCAGAGCGTTTCGGTCGAATTGACCACCATGACGCTGGCAACCCTGTTCGACTTTCCCTGGGATGAGCGGGCACGCCTGACCCGTTGGTCCGATGTCACGACCGCGATACCAGGGGCAGGAATAGTCGGTTCCTTCGAACAGCGCCGCAAAGAGCTTATCGAGTGTGCGATGTATTTCAAAGGGCTCTGGGACCAGCGGATCGACCAGCCGGGGGGTAACGACTTGATCTCAATAATGGCGAATTCGCCTGCCACGCGCGAAATGCCGTTCCTCGAATTCCTGGGCAACCTGCTGCTGCTGATCGTGGGCGGAAACGACACTACCCGCAATTCGATCAGCGGCGGGGTCCTGGCGCTGAACCGGCATCCCCAACAGTATGATAAATTGCGGCGCGACCCCGGCTTGATCGGCAGCATGGTTCCTGAAATCATCCGCTGGCAGACTCCGCTCACCCACATGCGCAGAACTGCGCTCGAAGACAGCGAGATCGGCGGAAAGCGCATCTCCAAGGGTGACAAGGTCGTCATGTGGTATCTTTCGGGCAACCGCGACGAAACGGTGATCGACCGGCCCGAGGAGTTTATCATTGACCGGAAGAACCCGCGCCAGCATCTTTCGTTCGGCTACGGCATCCATCGCTGCATGGGCAATCGACTGGCCGAATTGCAATTGCGGATCACCTGGGAAGAGATCCAGAAGCGCTTCCACTTCGTCGAGGTCGTTGGCGAGCCCGAGCGACTGCTGTCAAACCTTGTTCGCGGCATCACCCGCTTGCCGGTCAAACTTCACGCGCACTAAATCCCGCGCAAAAGGAAAGTTGCAGTTCGATGGTCAAGGTCACCTTTGTTGCCCACGACGGTCGCCGGTTTCCCGTTGAAATCGGATCCGGAATGACGGCCCGCGAAGCGGCACTGTTCAACGATGTCCCGGGAATCGACGGCGATTGTGGTGGCCAATGCGCTTGTGCCACATGTCACGTCCATGTCGATCCCAGATGGATCGGCCGGGTCGGATGCCTTGTCGATGGCAGTATGGAGGCCGATTTGCTTCAATTTGTCGAGGGCAGAACCGAAGAAAGCCGCCTAGCCTGCCAGATTAAGCTTGATGAACGGCTTGACGGACTTGTCCTCTATGTCCCGGAGCAGCAGTACTGAACCAAGGTCTACTTTCGCACTTGGCCCGCGGTTAAAAGGCGCGGCACGTCGTCCGATGCCATGAGATACGACGTGCTCATGAGCAAGCTGTCGCTGCTTTGGACGCCACCGGCCAATCCGATGACCGGAAGCTAGCTAAGGATGTTTGCACGTTCCTCAAAAAGCATCAGGGTTATGAATGCCACACCCGAGGTTTTTGCTGCGCACCATACCTAATGGCTTGGATACGAACCCAGCAACCCCGTAAGGCAAGCCCGCGACCCTCCATAGCGTGGTGAATCAAGCCAGTGAGGCCGAGCTAGCTTTGCTGTCTATGTCGAAGCAAGCATGAGCAGGGTCAATGCCCTATCGAGACGCCGCCGCTTCGCTTTGGACGCGGAGCCAGCCAAATCAGGGCCGCCGCAACGAGCAAAATCGCGGAAAACGTCCAGAATATATGAATTATGGCCAATGTTGTGGCCTCTGCCTCGACCATGTTGCTGAGCATTTGAAGCAGGGCTTCGGGCGAGAATCCAAGTCCGGAAATTGAGCCAACCGCCACGCCGGGGTCCAGAGCGGCGACGATATCGTTGCGTGCAGCGCGTTGCGTGTCGCCCCAGTAATGAGACCTGTGCGCGGGTGGGCAGCTATGGCGCAGCGTTCGATAGGCTAGGAGCAGTTTGGTTTTGCCGGGCGACCCCGGCCGTCATCAGCGTTCGACGAACTTGCCAAGATGATCGACTGGAACTCAGTGGCAGCTCTTCTTGACCCGCTCTACCCGGTCAGCAAAGGGGAACCCGCCTGGCCGCCAGTCGCGATGTTCAGGGCGCTGCTTCTTTCGATCTGGTACGATCTGTCCGACGTGAAGCTGGCCGAGGCGCTCGACGATCGTTCCTCCTTTCGCCGCTTCTGCGGATTTTCGGCAAGTGAAGCGACGCCGGAGCGCACCGCCTTCGTCAGATTTCGCAGGCTGATGGTTGCGTACAACCTGGACCGGTCACTGTTTGAAGCCGTGACCCTGCAGCTCAAATCCAAGGCGGAGATGGTCAAGACCGGGACATTGGTCGATGCCCAACATTGCCTCTGCCAGTGAGGATGACGACGACGCGCGCTGGGTTAAGCACGAGGGGAAGCGGGCGGTTCATGGCTTCAAAGCCCACGTTGGTGCCGACGCCGATACAGCGTTGGTCGAGGCAGTCTCGGTCACATCGGCCAATATCAATGATGGCAATGCAGGCCTTGAAGCGTTGCCCAACAATCCCGGTGAGGTTTATGCCGACAGCGCCTATCGCGGCAATCACTTTCTCGGTGCGGTGCGGGCGAAGGGCGGTGTTCCCCGCATTGTCGCAACCGGCATGTGGGGCCGCAATGAAACCGAAACGCTGCGCAAGCGCCACCAATGGAACCAACCCATCCATCGCGTCCGAGGGCGGATCGAGAAGATTTTCGGCACATGGAAGCGCAGCTATGGCTTGCGCCGAATGCGATGGCGAGGTCTCGCCAAAGCCGTAGTCCAAGTCCACCTCACCCCATCGCCTACAACCTCAAGCGCACCCTGAATATTCTCGCATCCCTAACCTGAAGTTTGCCGCACTCCGATCAGACCTTTCATGGCGCGGGACATTCTGCCGGCATGGGCTAGGAAACCAGTGCAATCTCCACAATCTTCCCACACGCGCGCACATGCCTCATTAAACCCTGCAAAATGTAAACTGTATCGTATCATAGAATGCCTTATCGAAGTTCCAAAGCGGGTTTCCGTCTTCAATCAAACGGCTTCCGAACGACGACTTTGAGGAATGACAAGCCTGCCAGATGGTTGCGGTTTAGCGGCGTTGCGCTGATGGCGGCCGGTGCCATCACGACCTAGAGCGCCCACGCGCAGCACGTCGACGGCTCCGAGGCCGACCGTTCGCCCGTGACCATCGGGGCCGACGTCTGACGCCAGAGCAATCTGCCTCAGGCGGAGCGAGTTTGCTCTGCGATGCAGAAGAACTCTAACTGCGCCGCGCATCCGGGCATGCTGGGATTATCCTGCCACGCTTGGATGTGGACGACGGCCACCCGTCGGCAAATCCGTCGGACATCGGGTCGCGTCATCACGTCCCGCCGGCGCATCAAGGCCAGGAACTGCACGTTCAAGCTGATGAGCCAAGGGAGCGATGACTGTTCGAGCCTACGCGCGCCGACGACGCTTGCACGCAAGTTCGAGGAACGCTGTCACAGCACCGCCATGAAGCGCGGGACGAAGGGGATTGCGGATCGATTCGGGCCGAGGTAACAGGGTGCAGAGCGCGCGGCCCTCCGACACGTCGATCATGTCGCCGAGCTTGGCACCGAAGCCTGACGAAGCGACAATGGCCGAAACGCGATTATCCATGCTCATTCCGCGATCGGCCGATTGATCGAGAAGACGCCCTGCGCCGCCGCCACGATGTCCGAAGCATCGCGATCCCACACCTCCGCACAAACGAATGCCCTACCCTCCGCGAGGCTATACCAATGCGCCCACACCGTAATCTGGCATCCTGTCTCAGACCGCCGGACGTCAACCTTGTAAAAACAGAAATGTGCCATTCGGTTTACATAATTGCTGATGACTGCTACCGACCTATGTAGGTTATGGAAACGCATTCGAATCGCCTGCTCGTCTTCGCCTTTGTCGGCACCCTGCTTGCAACGATGCTGGTGTTCGCGGTCTGGCTCTTCTTGGGCAGCAATCCCTACGGGCGCGAATACCTCATACGGTTCGACGACAGCGTTACCGGCGTCAGCAAGGGCTCGCCTGTGACCTTTTCGGGCGTGCCGGCCGGCTCCGTGACCGAGGTGCGCTTCGCCGAGAATGATCCCTCTACTGTGCTGGTGACAGTGCGGCTCGATCCCGATATTCCGATTGCACGCGGGGTGGAAGCTACGGTCTCGCGATCCTTCATCCGCGGCGATTCCACCGTAAATCTTGATGGCGCGCGCAAAGGAGCGCCGCCGATTGTACCGATAGCCGGGGAGCGACTGCCGGTGATCCCCGCCAAAAAGGGCGGCCTTCTGGGTCCGGGTGGAGATCCGAAGGCCCTGATCGAGAAGATCAGCAGCTCTGTGGACAAGGTCTCGAGCAACCTGGATGCCAAAGGTCAGGAGCGCGTGCGCGCGCGTCTCGCACTGCTCGCCGAGAGATCGGAGGGCTGGTCGGGCAGGGCGTCGCACATTTCCGACGGACTGACGGGCGCCGGGGGAAAAGTGCAGCGGGTCGGCGAGTCAATCGCCCGCGCCGGCGACTATGCCGAGCGCCTGGATGCGAGGATCGAGGCGCAGCGGGGATCCGGCCCTGGCTCGCTCAGGGAAAAGCTGCGCAGAGCCCAGAGTGCCGCCGAGGAGTTTGGGTCCAAAGTGGAGGCGGCGCGCCCTGCAATCGAGAGAATCGACTCACAGCAGCAGAAGATATCCGCCGAGGCGCAGTCCGTCCGTTCGACGACGCAGCGGGTCGCGGAGCAGGCTCAGCGGATCGATCGCGAGGGTCTGCAACTCTTCGGCGCGCCGAAGTTGCCTGATTACAGACCTGGGAACGGGGCCGCTACACCGGCCGGCGTCCCACCGCCGCGCCGATAAAGACGCCACCGATGATACCTGTCGACAGGCTGAGGGTATAGTCGCACCTCCATCCATGCTGTCTGCATCAACGCAGCATCATCGCAAGGGCGTGGCCTTGTCTAGTGCTCTCGTCTAGTGTCAGGAGAACCTCGCGTTCCCAGTGCGAGAAACGGAGGTCAAGTTGACCAAATTGGATCAGGAGAAACCGAAGCGCGGAAGGAAGATCGGGCGCCCGACCGCCGCAGATGCGATCCGATTGACCGGCCACATCCTGAAAAGCGCGCGCGAGGTCTTTTTCGAGCACGGGTTCGATGGAGCAAGTGCCGACATGATTGCCGAGCGCGCTAGGATTTCGAAGCGCACACTCTACGCCAGGTTCGGCAGCAAGGCTCGCGTGTTCGAGGCCGTGATTCTCGATGAAATCGGCACCCAACTGCGGGCGCTCGAACCGACCGTAGATGACAAGCTCGACATCGCAGCAAGACTTCAGGAGATCGCCGACGTCCTGCTGGAATGGCTGCTGACCACGCGTGTCGCGTCTATGGAGCGCGTCGTCATCGCACAGGCCGTGCGCTTCCCCGCGCTCGCGGCGAACATCCACGAATTCGGCTTCCAGCGCGCCGCGAAATGGGTCGCGAGCATCCTCGCGCACGCCAACGCCAAGGGCGAACTCACGCTGTCGGACCCGGTGTTCGCCGCCGAGCAGTTCGTCACCCTCGTGGTCGTGGCTCCGATGCGTCGCTCCGCGCTCGGGCTCGCCCCCGCCGCCTACGACGCGGCCGCACGGGAGCGCGTCCGGCGCAGCATCGAGTTGTTCATCGCTGGCTGCCGGGCTCAAGCCTCAGGCAATGGACGATCGTCTTGAGCGAAGCCGAGGAGGATGTATCGCTCGGCGAGCGTGCGCGGTTTGCCGAGCTGGCAAGGATCTTCGCACGTCATGGCCTGAGCGATCTCGCTTCCCGCATAGGCCTGATACCAGGCCGCTCCGCGCTACCCGTCGAAGCGGATGCCCCAGAACGCGTGGTCGCGATGCTGCGCGATCTCGGACCGGTAGCCGTCAAGCTCGGTCAGGTTCTGGCCACCCGCGAAGACCTCCTCGGGCCAGAATGGGTGGCAGCGCTTTCGACGCTTCAGGACCAGGTGCTGCCGCTGCCCTTCGAGCAGATCGAAGACGATCTTGTGGCGGCGCTTGGCGCACCACTTGAGGAGGTGTTTGCCCGGTTCGACCGTGATCCCATCGCCGCGGCCTCGATTGCTCAGGTCCATGCCGCCGCGCTCCACGACGGGACGGAGGTCGTGGTCAAGGTGCGGCGCCCCGGCATCGCCGCCCGGGTGGATGCCGACCTTCGGCTACTGCGAAGGGTTGCGCGGTTGGGGGAGCGACGCTCGCCCGAGCTGAGGCGGCTCAAACTCGACGAGTTGCTGCGCTCTTTCGCCGAAGGCTTGTCGCAGGAGATGGACCTGAGCGCCGAAGCAGCGGCCTGCGAGAGCATAGGCGCGTACCTCGTAACCTTGGGCGTCCGGACGCCCAGGTTTTTCTGGGACCATATCGGACGGCGCGCGAACGTGCAGGAGCGGCTTGTCGGCGTGTCTGTCCGTGGCACCACTGCGTCAGGTGTGGATCTTCCGACCGCGAAGGCAATCGCCGGAACATATGCCGACGCCGTTCTTCGCATGATCATCTTCAACGGCCGCTTCCATGCCGATCCACATCCCGGCAATGTGTTCGTCCTGACCGATGGCGCGATTGCGTTCATCGATTTTGGTGCGGTCGGAATCCTGACCCCAGCGCGCCGATCGGAACTGGTGACACTCGTACTGGCGATCGCGGGCGACGATCCCCACGCCGTTGCCGACGTGCTGATGCGCTGGTCGGGGGACTATTCGGTGGACGCGCAAGCCCTGCAGCGAGACCTGGAATCGCTGATCGGCGAGTTTCGCGGCGCCGTCCTTCAGCAGATCGAGTTGTCGGTGATCTTCTCCCGCGTCTTCTCGCTTCTGCGCGAATACCGGCTCACGCTGCCGTCGGATCTCGCTCTCCTGCTACGAACGCTCCTTACCGCCGAGGGCTTCGTGCGCAGCCTCGACCCGGAATTTAACATAGCAGCCAGGACCATGCCGATTGCCCGGGAGTTGATGCGCGAACGACTGAGCCCCGCTGACCTCAAAAAACGCGGGCGACGTTTCGTGGCCAGCCTTGGACGGCTCGCGACCGCGTCTCCTGAGCTAATCACCCTGGCAGAGAATATCGCGCGGTCAGGCGCTGTGCCAATACAGATCCAAACTTCCCCGTCATCTTCGCGGATAAAGAGGAATTCGACGGCTGATCCGCACGTTCTTACCGCCGGTTCATTGATCGCGGGCGCTATCCTCGTGGAGGATCATGCGGTCGCAGGGGTCATCCTGTTTTTTGTAGCGATTGCCAATTTTCTTTGGGCTGGTCTCTCGAAGCGCACGTGAAGTTTTAGCTGGATACCGTAATGCGCCAGCGTTTCAAGAGTATCTAATTCGGGTGGCTGTCCCTCAGAATGATGGCGCTGGAAACGGGGCTCAAGTGATCGGCCCCAAAAATCATGAGAGGAACAGCCACCGAGTATCTTGCCGGAATCGATGTCTCTCTGCAAGAGAGCAGCGTGTGCATCGTGGAGCCGGCTCGGCGTTCGCCGACAAGATTAAGGTCTTCACAACTGAGGGTGAAGTGAGGGGCGATCACTTGTTCGTCGGTCGGGGGGGGCGTAATGCGAGACGAACGCCTCGCGTGTCAGCAAACGCCGCTGGATGCGAGCGCCTCCTCAACCGCGACGTCCCTGCGACCGACAGCATAGGGACCATCCCCGCAAAATTACCGAACGCGACATACGAATTGAGGTCAAGCACTGAGAGCATTCGGACTGCCGGACGACGCGACTTTGAGGACCTGCTTTGCATGATCGCGCAACTGGCCGTTCGGTCCGACGTAGCGATAGAGCGTCGCGCGGCTAGAGCGTTTTGCACAGCGCGTGAATCGCGAGGGATTCCATCGGCGGGGAAATTCTGATTCATCGTGCGTGCTGGGCAGGAGGCCAGCAAAGATCGCCAGAGCACTATCGCAGGATTTACGGAAACGGTTTGTTGCGGCGACGGAAGCCGGGATGAGTTGCCGAGCCGCGGCCGCTCGTTTTGGGGTTGGGGTCGCCACAGCGGTCCGTTGGCGGCAGATGTCACGCGAACATGGCCGCGCCATTGCTGGCAAGCCCGTTGGCGATCAGCGTTCCTCGAAGACCGGCACCCATGCCGATCTGATCATTGCGATGCTCGATGAGGATCGTTATATCACGCTTGCCGAGATCCAATCGGGTCTTGCGGGGCAAGGCGTGCATGTCGGGATCGGCACCGTAGCCGATCCCCGGCGAGCGCATCGCCATCGGCTGCACGCTCTTGCGGTCTCCGGGGCCAATCAGCCCTTCAAAATATGTAGGGCACATCTGCGCCCGCCGCCGATCGCCCAGCATTGCCACAAACGGCCGAAGCCACTGCGCCAGATCATCCCGCCAAACATCAAAGCTAACGGTGCGGGAGCCGTCCACGCCAGGTTCTACGCAAAGAACGACTCGGCATGGTTCTGCAACCACTCACGGGCGGACGGCGCGAAGGAAGAAATTCCATCGCTCCTGAAAAAACACTTCCGGGTCGATTTCGGCTGGGTTCACAGTTCCCTGCCGCAGCGATTTGGGCAGGCCATCCATCAGATCGCACAGCATGTCGCACAGCAATCGAGGGTCGGCATCGATGATCCGACCGCTTTCCTGTGCCACAACAATCTGGTCACACACAGGTGCCCGGGCTAAGTGCTGCCACTCGTTAAAGCGCGCGCGCAGACTTTCATTGTGCGCAGATTCGCACAGAAGCAGAGTGCTGAAGCGAACCAGATCAGGTGTTATTGAGCCATCGAACAGTGTCTTGATGGTGTGGCGCAACGCATCGATGGAACATTCAAAGCCAGATGCGCTGGCATCGATTTCGCTGACCATTCTGGCGATGCGGTAGTTGACCACCGCAACCAGCAATGCCTCCTTGCTGGGGAAGCGGCGGTAGATCGTAAGCTTCGAAACTCCGACGTGCGCGGCGATCTCGTCCATTCCGGCGGCGCCATAGCCTTGCGCGACAAACACCTCATAAGCACCGGCCAGCACCGCATCAGCGATCGCGGCTGCCTGCTCACGGGTGGGGCGGCCTGGGCGCCGGTCGTCGTCGGTTCGCGTTTTCTGCATCTCTCCGCAGGCTGTTTAGCACGCGCGACAAAAAAATAAACCCGCCAGTTGCGTTTTGAAATCGAGTCTGTAAAGGAACTCTCCAGTATCGATAATCGCGCCAGTGGAGGCTCGCTCCTTGTTCCAGTTTTTCCGCACTCACCCCCTTGGCGCGCGTTGTGCACCTTCTGCCGCACTCGCCGCTGCGCTCATGGTGACAGCCGCGTGCAGTACAGAGCAGCAGACGCCGCCTGCGCCCCCACCCGTCGCGGTCACTGCGATCACACTAGCCGCCGAGCCGGTGCCCAACATCATCGAGCTGCCAGGCCGTATCGAAGCCGTGCGCAGGGCCGAAGTCCGGGCGCGCACCAACGGCATCATAGAGCGGCGGCTCTACACCGAAGGGACCGACGTGCGCGAAGGCGCACCCTTGTTCCGAATTGATCCACGCGATCTTGAAGCGCAGGTGCAGCAGGGCCGCGCCGCACTGCAACGCGCGTTGGCAGCGAGGCGCAATGCCGCCCAGATCGTCGAGCGCTACCAGCCACTCGTTTCCGAACGTGCCGTCAGCGCGCAGGAGTACGATCAGGCCCAGTCAGACCTCGCACAGGCTGAAGCGTCGGTTGCCGATGCCCGCGCAACGCTGTCGCGTTCGCAGCTGGAACTGAGTTACACGACCGTGCGCGCGCCGATTGCCGGGCGCATCGGCCGGGCGCAGGTGACAGAGGGCGCGCTCGTCAGTGCGACCGAAGCCACGCTTCTGACCACGGTCGAGCAACTGAACCCGGTCTATGCGGTATTCACCCAATCCAGCGCCCGCGTTCAGGATATCGCCCAGCGTGCGCGCAGCGGGGAGATCGTGCTACCCGATCTGTCGCGTGTCGAAGTTCGGCTGATCCTTGAAAACGGCGCAGAATATGGTCCGGTGGGGCACCTGAACTTTGCCGACCTCACGGTTGATCCGTCGACGGGCAGCCAGGTGCTGCGCGCAGATTTTCCCAATATCGAACGGATCCTGCTGCCCGGCACCTTTGTGCGCGGCCGCATTTTTGCTGGCACGACCACTGACGGCATTGCCGTCCCCCAAGCGGCTGTTCAAATCGCCAGTGAGGAAGCATCCGTAACCATCATCGCCAGCGATGGCACCGCCCGGCGGCGGCCCGTGGTGCTGGGCGGACTGGTCGATGGCAAATGGGTTATTCGCTCTGGCCTGAAACCTGGCGAGCGTGTCATCGTGACGGGCTGGCAAAAGGCCCAGCCCGGCCAAAAGGTCCGCGTTCGGCCCGCCAGGAACGGCCGCGCGGCCGCTGCGCCTGCGCAGTCTGCCCCAAAGCGTTGAGGGGGCAGGCAGCATGAACCGCTTTTTTGTCTACCACCCCGTCTTTGCATGGGTCATCGCTGCGTTCGTTGCGCTGGCCGGCATCATCGGCCTGACGAACCTGCCGATCGAACAGTATCCGGCGGTAGCTCCGCCGGCATTGTCGCTGAATGTCAGCTATCCGGGAGCCGACGCTGAAACGATGGATCGCACGGTTACCGCGGTCATCGAAAAGGAAATGAACGGCGTCGACAACTTCCTTTATATGTCCTCGACCAGCCGTTCGAGCGGCACAGCTGCGATCACGGTAACGTTTGAGAGCGGCACCGATATGGACGTTGCCCGCACCCAGGTGCAGGATCGCCTCAGCCGGGTCGAACCGCGCCTGCCCGAAGAAGTGCGGCGCCAGGGTGTACAGATCCAGGAAGGATCCGCCGGTTTTCTGATGCTGGTGGCGCTAACGTCCAAATCCGGTGAAACCACGCCGCTGGAACTTGGCGATTATGCTTCCAACAACATCGTCGAGGAGCTGCGGCGGATCGAGGGCGTTGGAGATGTGCAGCTGTTCGGCTCGCAATATGCGATGCGCATCTGGCTCGATCCTGCCAAGCTGGCGGGCTACAGCCTGTCTTCCAGCGAGGCTTTGGCCGCAGTGCAGGAGCAGAACAGCCAGACGGCAGGCGGTTCGCTTGGCGATCAGCCGCTGGCGGCAGGTGCTGCATTCAGCGCCAAGATCGTGACGCAGAACCGGTTTTCCAGCGCAGAGCAGTTTCGCGAGATCATCCTGCGATCCAATCCCGACGGATCGACAGTGCGGCTGGGCGATGTTGCGCGCGTGGAACTGGGCGCGGACAGTTACCAGTTCAATGCCACGCTGAACGGCAAACAGATTGCCGGCATGGCGATACAGCTGGGCAACGGTGCAAATGCGGTCGCGACTGCTGAGGCTGTGCGCGAAAGGCTCGGCGATCTGGAGCGATCGTTCCCGCCCGACATCGTCTGGCAGGTTCCCTTCGATACGACCCCGTTCATCAACGCTTCAATCGAGAGTGTGATCATGACCCTCATCGAGGCGATGGTGCTGGTGTTTCTGGTGATGTTCCTTTTCCTGCAGAACTGGCGTGCCACGCTCATCCCGGCCCTGGTCGTGCCGATCGCGCTGTTGGGTGCGTGTCTGGGGCTGTGGCTGTTCGGTTTTTCGATCAACACCCTGTCGTTGTTCGGGATGGTGGTGGCGATCGGCATTCTCGTCGATGACGCGATTGTCGTGGTGGAAAATGTCGAGCGCATCATGGCAGAAGAAGGGCTCAACCCGCGCCGTGCCACGGTCAAGGCGATGGGCCAGATCACCGGCGCGATTATCGGCATCACGCTGGTGCTGGTCGCAGTGTTCGTGCCGATGGCGTTCTTCCCGGGATCGACCGGCGGTATCTATCGCCAGTTTTCGGTTACGCTGGCGGTTTCGATCTTCTTTTCGGCCGTGCTGGCCCTGACGCTGACCCCGGCGCTGTGCGCCACCTTGCTCAAGCCTCACGATCCGAACACGGCAGGTCACGCGCCGGAACCGCAACCGGGCGTTCGCGGATATCCGCAGCGGTTCTTCAACTGGTTCAACGACCGGTTCAGCCGCACGACGCAAAGCTATGCCGGTGGTGTCAGCAAAATGGTGGGCCGCCCGTTACGCTGGCTGGCGGTGTTTGCGGTTGTCTGCGTGGTCACCGCATTGCTGTTTACACGATTGCCCGGCGGATTTCTGCCGTCTGAAGACCAAGGTTATGTGTTCGTGAACTATGACGCCGCCCCCGGCAGTACGCTGCAGACGACGGGCGCTGCGATCGACAAGACAGAGACGTTTCTGCGCCAGCAACCACAGGTCAAGGACGTCGTGTCGATCCGTGGCTTCAACTTCTTCGGTCAGGGCCAGACTGCGGGCCTTTCCTTCGTCAACCTGACGCCGTGGGAAGACCGCGCCGGTGCCGAAAACAGCTCTGAAACCCTGGTCAACAAGATCAGCGGATTTGCCCAGGACATTCCCGAAGCAACCATTTTCGCGCTCAACCCGCCGCCGATCCAGTCTCTGGGCAACGCCAGCGGTTTTTCGATGAAGCTGGAGCACCGTTCAGGTGACAGGGCGGCCCTGATTGCAGCGCGCGACGAAATTCTGGCGCGGGCAGCAAAAAGCTCGTTGCTCATGGGCGTCCGGCCTGAAGGACAAGGCGATGGCCCGCAACTGTATGTCGACATCGACCGCATTCAGGCGCGCGCACTTGGTCTTTCGATTGCTGACGTCAACGCAACGCTCTCGATCAGCTTCGGCTCGGCCTATGCCAACGACTTCGTCCGCGATGGCAATGTACTGCGCGTCTATCTGCAATCCGATGCCGCAAACCGGATGACGGATGAGGATGTCGGCAATCTGCGGGTGCGCAATGCGGACGGCGAGATGGTTCCCTTCTCTGCCTTCACGACAACACGGTGGACAGCCGGCCCGCAGGCGCTTGAGCGGTATAACGGCTATGCCGCCCTGACAATTTCCGGGCAAGCTGCGCCCGGCGAATCCAGCGGCGCAGCACTGGTCGAGATGGAGCGCATCGCCGATGAGGTTCTGACCGGCAACATGGCCCATGAATGGACGGGCATCGCCTTTGAAGAAAGGCAGGCAGGCGGCCAGATCGGCCTGCTGCTCGGCCTGTCGATGGTTGTCGTGTTCCTGCTGCTCGCGGCGCTGTATGAAAGCTGGCCGATCCCGCTGGCGGTGCTGCTGGTGGTGCCATTCGGCGTTCTGGGCGCGGTGCTGTTTACGGCGTTGCGGGGTTTTTCCGCAGACGTTTATTTCAATGTCGGCCTCATAACCATCATCGGTCTGGCGGCAAAGAACGCTATCTTGATCGTCGAGTTCGCAATTGCCGATGAACGCGGCGACAAGAGCTTTGTCGAGGCCACGATAGAGGCCGCCCGCCAACGTCTGCGCCCCATCCTGATGACAAGCCTGGCGTTCATTCTGGGCATGGTGCCACTGGTCATCGCCAGCGGCGCAGGCGCGGCCAGTCGCAACGCTGTGGGAACCGGTGTGATGGGCGGCATGATCGTGGCGACGGTGTTGGGCATATTTTTCACGCCCGTTTTTTATGTGGCAGCGCGCAAGTGGCTTAGCCGCAAGCACGACCATATGGCAGAGGACATGGCTGAGGACCGGGCAGCGGACACCGCCGACCGTGGTTCGCAAGGTCCCGGCACAGGGGAGACGGCGCATGCGTAAACTCATCGTTTTCCTCGGCGCTACCATGCTCGCTTCCTGCAATCTCGCACCGGAATTTCGCCAGCCGGCAGCGCCGATATCGCCCACTTACGCGCAACCATCAGAAGGCAGCCGCCTGGCCAGCGATATCGGCTGGCGGGAATTTTTCGGAGATACCCGGCTGCAAGCCTATATCCAAGCCGCACTGGCCAACAACCAGGACCTTGCCCAGTCGGTCGCGCGCATTGAACAGGCACGGGCGCAATACCGGATTACCGAAGCCGATCGTCTGCCGCAGGTCGATCTGTCAGGGTCGGGAACGCGCACCCGCTCACCCATCAATGCTCTGGGCTTCGGCAATACGCTGCCCGGCGGCGGAGGCGGTGAACAGCCGACCTCGATCGACATCACCCAATACAATGTCGGCGTTGCAGTCTCTTCATTCGAGATCGATTTCTGGGGGCGGGTGCGCAACCTGCAGGATGCAGCCCGCGCGAGGTTTCTGGCGACCATAGAGGCAGAGCGGGCATTCCGCCTGTCGCTGATCAGTCAGGTCGCGGCCACCTATCTGGCGATCCGGTCCGGCGAAGAACGTATCGCACTGGCAGAGCAAACCCTGACTGCCCGGACGGAGGGCCTGCGGATCGCAACGCTGCGCGCCGATGCAGGGGTAACCTCGGTCGTCGATCTCGATCAGGCCACGGTGCTGTTGACTCAGGCAGAAACGGAGCTTGCGGACCTGCAGCGGACGACGGATCAGTCGCGCAATCTGCTTGACGTGCTGGTCGGCGGGCCGATCGCTGGCTCGTTGCCGGAAGGGCAGCCGCTTTCCGATCCGCGCCAGTTTCGTGGTCTGGATGCGGGCCTGCCATCGCAATTGCTCGCCAACCGGCCTGATGTCCTTGGGGCTGAACTGCAACTGAGGGCAGCAAATGCTGACATCGGCGCAGCGCGCGCAGCCTTCTTCCCAAGCATTTCCCTGACCGGCAGTCTTGGCTTTGCATCGCCTGCCTTGGGTAGCCTGATCAACACTGATGCGCAGAACTGGTCGTTCGGTGGCGCGCTCGGCCTTCCGATTTTCGACTGGGGCCGCCGGGAAGCACAACTCAAGATCAGCCGCGCAACCGCTGATGAACTCACTGCAGCCTATCGGCGAACCGTGCAGGAAGCGTTTCGCGAAGTGTCTGATGCCTTGGTCGGCAGGCAGCGCTACGCACAGCAGATCGCGGCACAGGAGCGCGCCGTTACCGCGCAACAGCGCCTCGCCCGTGTGGCGCGTCTGCGCTATCAGAACGGCATATCGATCTATCTGGAGGTGCTCGACGCGGAGCGCAACCTGTTCGCCGCGCAGCAGCAATTGCTCGCCCTGCGATCGGCAGAGCTGCAGAATGGCGTCTCGCTCTATGTCGCGCTCGGCGGAGGCCTCGCTGAGCCGCCTGTCAGTGGGGACTGAAAACTCCCGTTCAGCAGTAGGCCTAGTCAGGCTGGCATAGAATCGTGCTCTCAGACCGCTGAATGCAGGCACGATTTCGAAGCAATTGGATGACAAGGTAGGGACTGACCGGTTAATCCGTTTCTGGAGCGTGATGTCATTTGACTGATTAAAAAGGGGATCCCTCTGGGCCGGTTTTGACTCTAACGTGATGGCGTAGCCGGCCCTTTGAACTGATGGGGTCGTCTAATCGCGTGCCGTTTGGCAAGCAGTTTCTTAGCTGACCGTATGCCGGGTTCAGGGTCGTCTTCGCGGTCGGCATGCGCCGCCGCACGGTGGGTCTTCGCAGGACGGAGCCTTCCTAGAGCACTTTCATGATGAGCGGAATCGGCGGGGGATTCCCTTTTTGGTGATTGTGTGATTCATGGGGAGCCGTCTTGCAGGTGGCGGAGATGGGTTGGCGATCAGGGCAGAGTTACTCGCAGGATTTGCGGGATCGGGTGATAGGCGCGGTTGATGGCGGCATGGCCGTTCGGGAGGCTGCTGCGGTTTTCAAGGTAAGCATTGCCTATATCTACAAGGCGTTGATCCGTCGGCGTCTGACCGGCGACACACGGGCCAATCCCGTCCGAGGTCGGCCACCGCGCAAACTGTCGCCCGAGCAAGAACAGGCGCTTGGGGCGCACATCCGGTCACGCCCCGGCATTACATTGGCTCAGGCGCAGAGCTGGTTGCAGTCGGAGCACGGCGTCACGCTCAGCATCGGTGCCATGTGGAATACCGCCCGCCGTCTCGGCTTGTCTTTCAAAAAAAGCCCTGCGCGCCAGCGAACAGGATCGCCCGGACGTCGCAGCAAGGCGCAAGATGTGGAGGGCAGCGCAGCCGTTCATCGATCCTGAGAGCCTGGTTTTTCTGGATGAGACGGGCGTCAACACGAAGATGGCTCGGCTCTATGGCTGGGCCCCGGTGGGCGAACGTTGCCACGACAGCGCCCCGTTCGGCCAGTGGAAGACGATGACGTTCATCGCGGGGCTGCGGCTGACCGGCATGACGGCACCCTGGGTGCTCGATGGCCCGATGGATGGAACCGCCTTTTGTGCCTATGTCCGCCATATCCTTGCGCCCACCCTGAAACGCGGCGATGTCGTCGTGCTCGACAATCTCCCCGCCCACAAGGTTGCAGGGGTTCGCGAGGCCATCGCAGAGAAGCGGGCGCAAATCTTCTATCTGCCGCCCTACAGCCCCGATCTGAACCCCATCGAAATGGCCTTCTCAAAGCTCAAGGCATTGATCCGGCATGACCCGCCACGCAGTATCGACAGCCTCGTCGAGCGCATCGGTCTGCTCCTCGATCGCTTCGTTCCGACTGAATGCGCCAACTTCTTCCAGGCCGCTGGATATCAACGGTCATGATGAAAATGCTCTAGGTAGACGGCGCACTCGGCAGAAGTCCGGAGGTTGTTAGCGTCGGATTGGATCTGGCGAAGAACTTTTTAAAAGTTCACGTGATCGCGAGTGACGGCATCGTTCTGATCCGCCGCAACCTTCGGCGCGCGGAGGTAGTCGGCCTCTTCCGATCTTCCGGCCTCATTGGCATGGAGGCATGCGCATCGGCGCATCACTGGGCTCGGGAACCGGTCGCATTGGGCCACGAGGTTCGGCTGATCCCGCCCACTTATGTAAAACCCCATCTAAAGCGTGGAAAGAACGTTGCAACAGATTCCGAGGCGATCTATAGGGCCGTGCCACGTCCTACGATGCTAAAGGCACTGCATGAGCGAAAAATAAGCTGCCTATTTAGTGCACGGTCAGCGTTGCACAGGCTTGCCGCTCAACTGAGGGCGCTCAAGAGCGAGATCGATGGTCTAGAGGCCCGGAAGATCGCATGGCATCGCTCAGGCGAGACGAGCCGACGGCTCGCTATGATATAGGGTATTGGTCCGATAACGGCGTCCGCTATAGCTGCGTCGATGCTCTACGCATCCCTGTTCCGATCCGGGCGCCAGTTCGCAACTTGGCTGGGTCTTACGCCTCGAGCAAACAGCTCCGGCGGCAAGAAAAGGCTTGGCGGGATCTCCAAACAGGTTGTTGGCTACCTGAGAAGATTGCTGGTGGTTCGGACGACCGCAGTGATGCGGATGTCGCGCAAATGTCCCGCCCGGCGACCTTGGATGGCGCAGCTTTTGGAGCGGAAACCTGTCAAGATCGCGATAGTCGCGCTCGCCAACATAACAGCGCGGATCGCTTGGCGGTGATGTCGAGCAAAGAAGTCGACGCGGCCGCGTCTGCGTGAACGTCGCCCCACGCTGCCTTCGTAGCACGGTAGCAGGATGGCGTAGGAGTAGCTGAGTAATGATGAGAAACCGGTCAGAGCGGCGGGCGTCTACACATGGACCAACAACGGCCGCAGTATGACACTGCTGCGCCGGTGCAGGTGCCATCCACGCTATCACGTCACGTCACAAGCATATGGAATCATACCACTTAGATTTGAATCAGACCCTGAGGCATGTTAAAAAAAGGGCGGCCTTGCGGCCGCCCCAAAGGCTTGTGGAAAGAGTATGGGAACAACAACGGGTGTTCCCATGCCCTCTCCGGATCATATTAGATTTTACAGCGATAGTAAAGTCCTTTACAGATTGTTTCCATTGGATTGACCATGTGCCGAAGGCGGCGATAACGGTGGTCACCATCAAGGCCATGATGTTATCGCGCACTAGGCTGGCGATGCGGTCCCGGTGAGCTGCGTGGCATTCTAGCGCTACTTTGGCAGAAGTGCATTTTCTGGATTCCCATGAGTCGTTTTTGGTGGGTCATAGGGCGTCAGCTTGTAGAGGCTAGCGACGGTGAATGTTTGGCGGGATGATCTGGCGCAGTGGCTTCGGCCGTTTGTGTCAATACTTGCCAATTGGCGGCGGGGCGAATGTGTCCTGCATATGTTGAAGGGCTGATTGGCCCCGGAGACCGCAAGAGCGTGCAGCCGATGGCGATGCGCTCGCCGGGGATCGGCTATGACCAGTTGCATCATTTTATTGGTGGTGCCCTTTGGGATAGCGCGCCTCTGAAGGAGGAGCTTGCCAGAAAGGCTGATGCTCTGGTTGGTGGCAGCGATGCATGGCTGATCATTGATGATACGGCTTTGCCGAAGAAGCGGCGGCCTCTGTCGGGGTTGCGCCCCAGTATGCGTCAGCATTGGGCAAGAACGCCAACTGCCAGACCCTTGTGTCGGTGACGCTGGCATCGAGCGGAGTACCCGTCATGATCGGGTTGCGCCTGTTCTTGCCCGAGAGCTGGACAAGCGATGCCGCACGGATGGATCGCGCCAAGGTGCCTGGAGAGTATCGCACCTACCGCTCCAAGCCCGAGATCGCCTTGGCCGAGATCGACCGCGTATGTAAGGCTGGTGTACGCTTCGGCGGGATACTGGCCGACGCCGGATATGGCTTGTCTGGTCCGTTCCGACAGGCACTCACGGAGCGCGGCCTGGTCTGGGCGGTAGGCATCCCATACAAGCAGAAGGTGTATCCGGCCGATGTTGCCATGGTCTTCCCGGTTGCTGGACGTGGGCGACCACGCAAGAACCATGTTCCCGACGTCCCTTCGCGCCCCGCCCAGGAGATGCTCGAGAGCGCAAAGTGGCAGACCGTGAGCTGGCAGCGTGGCACAAAGGGCAAGCTCACGGCGCGGTTTGCTGCCATGCGCGTGCGGGTCGCTGACGGGCCGCCGCAGCGTATCGGTCACCTTGGCCAACAGCATCTTCCCGGCGAAGAGGTCTGGCTGGTCGGCGAGCATCGCTCCACCGGCGAGCGTAAATACTATCTCAGCAATCTGCCCAGCGACACGCCTCTCAAAAAGCTGGCCGGTGCCATCAAAGCCCGGTGGGTATGCGAGCAGGCCCACCAGCAACTCAAGGAAGAGCTCGGCCTCGATCACTTCGACAGACGATCATGAAATCGCCTGCACCGACATGCCCTCATGAGCATGATCGCGTTCGCCTTCCTGCAAGCCCGCCGCCTATAGGCAGCGCGTCGGAAAAAAAAGGAGCCCGAGCCCACCGCCGCGGCCGACCCTGCCAGCCATAAGGCAAGCAATCATAACTCAGCTGGGCCAGCCTCCACCGCCAACATGTCCCCACTGTCGTAGAAGATGGCGAAAAATGATCCGCAGGAATCTGCCAAAGTAGTGCTCATGCCATAGTTCCGACCCAGCCCCGTAATGGTCTCGATCAACGATTCACGCTGCGGCTCTCGATAACGACCTGCCTAATCCGACGTGGCGCATAGGCCTTCTCCGAGTTGGGGCTATGCCTGCCGGCGGCGACGGCGTTCCATCACTCCAGGGGTTACACGGCCCTGCCATAAATCGGCATGAGCCGGCAACCTTCCAACGAGTGCAACCCCGCCGATATCGCAGGTCTGTTCGGCGGAATCGAAATTAATAAAAGGCTTTACGACATGCCAATAGACAGGGTATTGCTTGCTGCTAGGACAGGACACCAAAACTACCCTGTCCCGAGACAAAGCCCTGTTGATTGGGTTGTCACATTTTTTGATATCGAATTTTAAGTGGGGCGGTGTGCGCCGACCCGAAAAAAATAACTGGGGTGGGGATATGAAAAAGATCAAAAAAGCCTCTTGGCTGGCAGGTGCTGCTTTAATAGTTTTCCCGCAGGTATCTATTGCTCAAGACGGGGAACCCGAAGAGCTAGACGGCAGCAGAAATGTCATTATCGTAACCGCACAGCGCCAGGCTCAGAGTCTTCAAGAGGTGCCAATTGCAGTATCCGCCTTTGATGCCAAGGCGCTCGATAGCCAGCAGATTGAAAATGCTGCTGACCTTCAGTTAACCTTACCTAATGTCTCTTTTGCCAAGGGCAATTTCACAGCATCGACGTTTACCATTCGCGGAATTGGTGATCTTTGCGTGGGGGTTACATGCGATTCAGCCACGGCCATTCACGTCAATGGATCGCCCCTTTTTGGTACTCGGCTATTTGAAACTGAGTTTTTCGATCTGGAGCGTGTCGAAGTTCTCCGCGGTCCTCAAGGAACGCTATTTGGGAGAAACGCGACATCGGGAGTAGTGAACATTGTTACCGCGAAGCCAGAAATGTCAGAATTCGGTGCTTCAGCTGAACTAGAGTATGGTAACTTCAACAGCATCGAAGCCAGGGGGATGATCAATGTCCCGATCGGGGACAAAATTGCTGCGAGAGTGTCGGGAATTTATATAAAACGAGATGGTTACACAACCAATCTGTTCAATGGTTCAGATATTGATGATCGCGATTTGTACGCTGTACGCGGATCACTGCGCTTTGAGCCTACCGACGATACCACGATTGATCTGATGGGGTACTATTTTCGCGAGAAGGACTCCCGGCTACGAAATCAAAAGCAGGCTTGCCAACGCGATCCTCTTGGCGTTCTCGGTTGCCTAAACAATCGGCGCGATTTCGAGACCACCAATGCTAACTCAACCCTAGGCGGTGTGCTTGCGTCAGCCGAATTTTTCGCAATCCAGGGCATTCCGACCCAACTTGGACTCGGCAGTCTGTATGGCCCCGACGCCTTCGCCAGCTTTGATGGGCCGGATGACATAAGGACCGTCAACACCGCCTACACACCTTTCTACTTTGCCGATGAATTGCAACTTCAGGCCCGCATTGAACAGAACATTGGCGCGATCACGCTGACAGCGACTGGGCTTTACCAAAATACCGAAGTGGACTCGCGGCAGGACTACTTTCTTGGCATTCAGGATCGAAGCAGTTTTGCAACAGCACTGAACACCCTGTCGTTCTTCGGAACGAATGGGCTACCGACGGGACTGGCTTCACCAGCCCCTGCCTTTATTCCTGGATCGTCCAGCTATTTCTCTCCAATCGTCAATGGCCTAATACCCAACGGTCCTCAGGGTGCGCTCTGCACCTCAAACAATGATGATGGAAACAGAGGCGCATTTGAAGGAAACTCGGTGTGCAGTGACACGCCACTCTCATTCGACAGGTCTTCTGAGACCCGTGAATCGTGGAGCGCCGAAATACTGCTTGCCACTGATTTTGACGGGCCATTCAACTTCCTACTTGGAGGGATTTATGCTAAATCAAAAACTACAGACAATAGCTACTATGTGAACTCTTTCGCTCTCGATTATGCAAGCTCAATACTTGGGTCCTTTGGCTCGCTTTCTACTGGATTACCACCCTCCTACCTCGCAACTTCAATGTTCCGGAATAACTCTCTTGAATCAAACCTGGAAAGCTTCGGCATTTTCGGAGAGATTTATTTTGATATCACTGAGAGACTGACGTTTACTGGAGGGCTGCGCTACAACGATGACAAGAAAAACGTGACCGCGCGCAACACGTTCGCGAGTTTTCTCAATCCCTACTCCAACGATGGCGATGCATTTGACTCACCATTTATTGCAACTTTCGACGCCGATCTCGGACTAGCGGGAAATCAGCTCGTTCAATTTCGAGAAGTTGGTTTTAACGAAATAACCGGTCGCGCAGTTCTCGACTATGAGGTATCTTCAGACAACACAGTTTATGCCTCTTACTCTCGAGGTTATAAATCAGGTGGAATAAACCCACCGCTCATTCCGATTTTCAATGTTCCTGAGAGCTTTGGATCAGAAACGATCGATGCTTTCGAGATCGGATCGAAGAATGTATTCGCCAATGGCAATCTGCAGCTGAACGCAACAGCCTTTTACTACAAGTACCGCGGGTTACAGCTCAGCCGTATTGTAGCCAGAACTTCAGTAAATGATTCGATCGATGCCACTATCTGGGGAGTAGAAGTGGAATCCATCATTCGTCCAGACCCCAACTGGCAAATTAACCTGACGTTCAGCTATCTGAGCGCCGAGGTTGACGGCGATCAATTCTTTTCTAACCCACGAGATCCCGGCGGCGGCGATCCCGACGCTGTGATCATTAAAGACATAAGCAATGGCTCCAATTGCGCCGTGACTGGCTCAGCGCCTGGAGCCGCAGATGCGTTCGTTCGAGGCGTCAACGCGAGACTTGGGCTACGCGGACCAGAAGAATTCCCGTCGGACGGCAATATCGCGTCAAGCGGCGCTTTCGGCATATGTGATGTCCTTTCAAGCTCGGCTCCCATTGGTAGCGGGATCAGTGTTTTGAGTCCTGGAGTAGAGGTGAACATCGATGGCAATAAGTTACCGCAGGCACCTGAAATGAAGGCAGCGGTGGGAATTCAGTATACTGCCCAGTTCGTCAACGGCATGACGCTCGTTCCTCGCTTTGATATCGCCCTTACAGGGAAGCAATATGGCAATATTTTTAACGGTCGAATTAATCGAATTGAGCCGTTCGTTCAGGCAAATGCAATTGTGCAATTGAATAGTGCAGACGAACGGTGGTTTGTGCGAGGATTTGTTCAGAATATATTCGACAGCAATTCTCTCACCGGTCTATATGTCACTGATGCCTCTTCTGGTAATTTCACCAATATCTATACCCTAGATCCACGCCGTTATGGAATTTCAATCGGTGCGAACTTTTAATTCATTGTTATTTACGCCGCGACCTTTTGCACTATCATGATAATATTTGGCGGGTGTATAGCATTGAGGAATCTGGTTATCGAATGATGAGGGTTCAGCGATAGATATATTTGCGCTTTGGTTTTCTGTTCGTTGAATATTATCCTAACAGGGTATGCGGCGTCAATAATAACCCGCATTACAATGCTTTTGCGATTTAAGATATTGGAGTTCTGTATTTAAATATAGGCTCGATTTCCGTCCTAGCCTAGGCCATTTTGAATCCTAACCCAAGTCTCCCTGTTTCTGGTGCAAACCAGGCTGAGGTAGGTAGAGATTAATTCAGCAGCTTTTTAGTTTTTAATGAATAATATGAGAGGAAGTCATGATTACTGTGAAACGCTTTGGCCGCTCGTTCCGGCTGATTTTAGCAACAAGCGTAATATTCCCCGGTGTAGCGGTTGCACAAGATGTAAATAACACTGCCCAAAGTGACGAGCGTCCGAGCACCCTTGACAGTATCGACGAAATTGTTGTTACAGGCACCAAAACCAGAGATGCCGAAAACGTGCAGGACGTTCCGATTGCAGTCACCGCGTTCAATTCCGGCACACTCGAAGCCTACAAGATCCGCACTATCTCGGGCCTTTCGTTCCAAGCACCAACCGTGAGCCTGGATGATGTCGGCACCACGCGGGGCACTGCCAACTTCACAATTCGTGGTCTCGGGATCAACTCCTCAATCCCTTCGATCGATCCAACCGTCGGGGTGTTCGTGGACGGGGTGTATCTGGGAATCAACGGCGGTGTTGTCTTCGACCTGTTCGACCTTGATGCGGTTGAAATCCTGCGTGGCCCACAGGGAGTATTGTTCGGGCGCAACGTCACCGGCGGCGCAGTATTGATCAACACCGGCAACCCGACCGAAGATTTCCGCGGCAAGTTTCGCGCGGCAGTCGATGGCCCGGCGCTCGATGGCGGCCGCGGTGGCGCAAACTACACCGCCAGCGGAGTGATCAGTGGCCCGATCGTTGAAGACGTACTGTTGTTCAAGGTTGGCGCCTATTACAACAAGGACGAAGGTTACTTCACCAACCTGTTCGACAATTCGAACCATGGTGCGGCAGAAACCATGATCTTGCGCGGCGCGCTCGAAGCCCGCCTCGGCGGCCTCACCCTACTCGGCAAGCTCGATTACTTCGAAAGCGACGGCGATGGTCCCTCGAGCCAGAACCGGGCACTTTTTGACCGCAACAGTTTCGATTTTTCGATCGATGAACCGGGCGCTTATGCCAACGAGATCTGGACCGGCTCGCTGACCGCAACAGTTGACATTGGCCCCGGCACATTGACTAATGTGTTCGGTTACCGCAAGTATGATTCTACGACGCGTGGTGATATCGATGGAACTCCGCGTTTTCTGTTCCACTCCACCTCCGAAACCGCTCAAGAACAATTCTCTAACGAGTTGCGCTATGCGATGTCGTTCGACAGTCTCGAACTTACGGTCGGTGGGTTCTACTTCAATCAAGATCTCGCATACACTGAAACCCGGGCGCTACGCCGCGACTTGCCACCTGCATTTCAGCCGCCGGTGTTCTTTGGCGGTGGGGCGCAGGATCACGAGGTGATCGGAGTTTTCGCTAACGCGCAATACCAGCTGTCAGACGCTTTGTCGCTGATCGCGGGCATCCGCTGGAACCAGGAAACCAAGGAAGCAGGCGTTACTTATCTCCTGCCCCGCGCCCCCTGCTCATTCATCCAAGGCACCTGCCCTACTGGCACCGCTCCCTTTGATCCTGCGACCGAGCGCAACGGCTTCACAGATCGCGTGCGGTTCCGCAACCTGTCGCCCAAACTCGGCCTGCAATATGAATTCGCCAACAGCCAGATCTACGGCCACTGGAGCCGCGGTTATCGCTCGGGCGGCTATAACTTCCGCATCACTGATGTTGCAGTGTTCAACCGGGCTTTCAACCAAACCGGCTTACTTGGTTTCGATGAGGAAAAGGTCGATAATTACGAGATCGGCGGTAAGTTCCAGACCGAAGATGGGTCGTTCACCCTCAACGTAGCCGGCTATATCACCAAGGTGGGCAACATGCAGCGCGAAGTGAACCTCTCCGATCCGGGCGCCGGCATCGTCCAAAACATCCTTAATACCGCCGATGCCACGATCAAGGGGTTCGAAGCCGAAGCGCGCATGCGCGTGTCGGAATCGCTGGTCTTCACGGCCAACATTGGGATCGTCGACGCGAACTATGACGAGGTGCTGTTCGACATCTCGGGCGACGGCATTATCAACGATGCCGATCTGGACCTAAGCCTGCCGCGGGTTCCTCCAGTCACGGTCGGCCTTGGTTTGATTCACGAGCTGGACCTCGGCAACAGTTCGATCCTGACGCGCGTGAACTACCAGTATCGCGACAAGGCAGCTTACACCGATGACAACCTCGGTTGGCTGAACGAACTGAACAACCTCGAAGCCAACATCACTTGGCAAACCCCGATCGAAGGCCTGTCGCTGTCGATCTATGGTCGCAACCTGCTGGATGAGGTGCAGGAAGGCGGCGATACTCAGGTTCCTTTCACCGGTCCGAACTCGACCGGCGTGCGCCGTCCGTTCGGCCCCAACCCGACCCAAGGCACCTTCACGCCACTCATGCGCGGCCGGAACGTCGGCGTGGAAGCGCTGTTCGAGTTTTGATGTTGAGGGACGATCGCCCCTACGGGCGATCGTCCTCCTGAGGAGTATGCTATGTTGGCCAGAGAGACCTGTGTGCGAATGGTCTGAACGGCGGTTATGGCGAACCCGCACCATCATATGCGACGCAAGTTGGACGCTTCGAAAAACCCTCGCCTTTGAGGCGCTGATTTTATTCGATGACCGCCGTATCGAACGGAGGCGATGTTGGTCGGCCGCCCTTACCGCGAGCGCTCCGCCGGAGCGCTGCCACCGGCCGCCAGCGAACCACCTCGAAATCCACTATCGCCGCCAATGGCTCAGGCGGATCCCCCGCCGCACTCAGAGCCGCATATCGATCCGACAGATCAAAGAAACCAAGCTGACCCACCATCATTGACCCCACTGATCGACGGCGGAAGTGAATTAGGTCAGCGCCCCAATGAGACTTTTCGAGGTGCCCAGATAGCTCCCGATAAATCAAGCAACAAGCATCCCGGCAAGGCAGTAAATCAGGCCTCTGCGCAAGTAGTGCGAGGCGTTTTTCAGTCGATTGCATTCGGGATTATAGTTAGATTTTTAGATAATTGGTCAAGCAGGCGTCTTAACATAGCTTTCTCATCGGGTTTAAAACCCATCCACAACACTTCGTGTAATCGGTCGGCAGCTAACCTCAGTTGCGGTAAAAGTTCCTTAATATCGTCCGTAAACCTGATCTTCCAGACCCTCCCATCTGAAGGCGTTTTTTCTCTCTGGGTTACTCCACGTTTACAAAGAGCCATAACGGCCTGGCCGATCGTTGCCGATTCAAGTTCAAGCCGTTTGGCTATCTCGCCTTGGGTCAGGTCAGGTTCCTGCAACAGCAAACCAATAATCCTCCACTGAGTTCGGTTCAGACCAAGTTCGGCAACCGACAGGTCGTATGACCGTCTGGCCCGCCGACTTATCTCGTCCATCAGATACAACATCCGGTCGTCGTCACTGATGGTAGACCGAAGATCCGTTGGTCCCTTAGGTTGGAATTCTGAGCTAACCATGCAAGCTCAATAAGCAAACCAGAACGAAAGACCAAGGAATTATCGTCAAACTCTCATCGATCTATGGCACGACCCTGGATTTCCTCCGCTTAGCCTCCTTCTGTGGTTGATGCCCAAAGTGTAAAACGACCCTGAACCCGGCATACGGTGAGCTCGCAAACTGCTTGCAAAACACCTCGCCATTAGACGACACCATCTGGTCTGAGCCCCGACCTTCCTCCACCTATGAGTAGAGCCGGTGGCCCGATCGATGCCCATCCGTGGGCGTGATGACAACCGGTTGGCTACCATCTCGGCTGAGGTCATGTAGCCAAGGCTCGAGCGGGGCCGGTGACATTTGTAATCGAGCCTGCATGCCGCGAGTACTGACCTGGCCTGTGGCGGGCTGGTGAAAATCGTCTCGTTGAGACATTCGTCGCGCAGATGGGCATTGAAGCTCTCAATGAACCCGTTCTGTTGCGACTTGCCCGGCGTGATATAGTGCCATTCGACGTTCCGTTCCTTTGACCAGCGCAGGCTCGCCATGCTGGTCAGCTCGGTGCCGTTGTCGCTGACAATAATCGCCGGACGCGCGCGCTCGGCAATCGCCCAGTCCAACTCCCGCGCAACCCGCAGGCCCGATATATGCTGCGCGACAATCTAGATGAGAATGGCGGCGTGTGTCTGTCGGGACGAGGGGCGTAGCCCCGAGGAGCGACAGACACACGCCGCAAGCGTCTCTCTTTGCGGGAGGGGCGCGATGGTGATCGTGATCTGTTGGGTTACGCTTTTGCCCCGGAAGGGGAGCTGCAGTGCCCGGCAGACATATCAACGATCACCAGGTGAGATTATATATGAAGATGAGACAGACAGTGTCGCCGCGGTCAGCGGCGGCATGCGCGGCATTCAGTACGGCTACTGCTTACAGGCTGGAGCATGACAAGGATCTACCGTCGCACAAGAAGGTCCCGCGCGGGCGGCGTCGCCCGGATCCGATAGCCAATATCTTTGATGCCGAGGTCGTACCGCTGTTGGTGGCGGCGCCGGGTATCCGGGCTGTTGCTGTGTTTGAAGAAATGCAGCGTCGTCATCCTGAGCTCCCCGATGGGGTACGGCGGACCATGGAACGGCGCATCCGCAGCTGGCGCGCGTTGCAAGGGCCGGAGCGTGACGTCATCTTCCGTCAGGTGCATGAGCCGGGCCGGATGGGGTTGTCGGACTTTACCGACATGGCCCAGCTTGGGGTGCGGATCGCTGGTGTCGGGCTCGACCATAGGCTGTATCACTTCCGGTTGGCCTGTTCGGGCTTTGAACACGCCCATGTGATCCTGGGCGGCGAGAGCTATGTGGCGTTGGCCGAAGGCCTTCAGAATGCTTTGTGGGCGCTGGGTGGAGCGCCGCGGGAGCATCGCAGCGACAGCCTGTCTGCGGCGTTCCGCAATCTGGATGCATCGGCCAGGGACGATCTGACGCGGCGATATGATGCTCTTTGCCGCCACTATCGCATGGAACCGAGCCGAAATAACCGGGGCGTTGCGCATGAGAATGGCGGAATCGAGAGCTCTCACGGGCATCTGAAGGCCGCTGTGCGCGACGCGCTGCTGCTGCGAGGGTCAGCCGACTTTGACGATCTTGCAGGATATCGCCACTTCATCGACGAAATCGTGGCACTCAAGAATGCACGGTGCGCCAAGCGGATCGACGCCGAACGGGCTGCGCTGCAGTCGCTGCCGGGAATGCGGACCAGTGATTACGAAGAGGTGCTTGTCCTGGTGACATCATCGGGCGGCTTCACGTTGCGCAAGGTGTTCTACACCGTGCCATCGCGGCTGATCGGCCACCGGTTGCGTGAGCGCCTTTACGATGCCCGGCTTGACCTGTTCCTTGGAGGGACGCCGCTGTTTACCTGCCACGGGGCCGCGCCGAGAGCAGCGGCAAGCATGGGCATGTCGTTGATTATCGCCACGTCATCCACGCATTGCGGCGCAAGCCCATGGCACTGCTCAACCTGGTATATCGCGATCAGCTCTTCCCGCCCGAGGCATACCGCCGAATGTTCGAGAGGTTGCTTGAGCGGTGCGCCGAAAAGGCCGCCTGCCGGACGATGGTTGAGCTGCTAAGCTTGGCCCATGAACGCGCATGTGAGGCTGAGCTCGCAGGCGTGCTGGAATCGCTGCTGGCAGCGCCGAAGGGCATGCCTGACATGGCAACGTTACGAGCGCGCTTTGCGCCAGATCCGGCAGATCTACCTAATGTGGTCGTCTAGCTTGTCCCGCTCAGTGCATATAAAGCGCTGTTGAGCGCGTGCGCGGAGGAAGTGGCATGACCCAGGACATCGATGCCACCAAGCTCACGCTCATGCTGAATGAGCTGCGCCTGCCGACAATCAAGCAGCTATGGCCCTCGTTCGCCGAGCGGTCCGATAAGGAAGGCTCCCCAGCGGCCCGGTTCCTGAGCGCTATTACAGAGCATGAAATCGCCGAGCGCGATCGACGCCGGATAGAACGCCATCTTGCTGAAGCCAAATTACTGCCCGGCAAAACCCTGGACACCTTCGGCTTTGGGGCCGTGCCGATGGTGTCGAAAGCGCAGGTCATGGCCCTGTGTGCCGGGGATGGCTGGCTGGAGAAAGGTGCAAACCTCATCCTGTTCGGGTCACCAGGGGGAGGTAAATCACATCTGTGCTCAGCCATCGGGCTCGCGTTGATCGAAAAGGGCTGGCGCGTGCTGTTCGCCCGCACGTCTGACCTCGTCCAGAAACTCCAGGTGGCGCGCCGGGAGTTTGCGCTCGAAAATGCCATCAATCGGCTCGACCGGTTCGATCTGCTGATCCTCGATGAACTGGCCTATGTCGCCAAGGACCAGGCTGAAACATCGGTCCTGTTCGAGCTGATCAGCACGCGATATGAGCGGCGTTCGCTGATGATCACGGCCAATCAGCCGTTCGGCGAGTGGAACCGCGTCTTCCCGGATCCGGCAATGACGCTGGCGGCAGTGGACCGACTCGTACACCACGCCACCATCTTCGAAATGAACGTCGAAAGCTACCGGCTCAGGACGGCTATCGCCCGAAAACAGCACGGCGCGGGTTGCCCCGCCAAGATTGCGACAATCAAGAACACCGACGTGTCGCTCCGCGACAATCAAACGATCCAAACCCATCGCGTCGCGATCAGTACTTCTCATCCTGATCGTCGCTACTTTCTCACCCAGATCGTCGCGCTACACCGAATACCTTGTTCTGCGAGCAGTCCGATTGTTTATGCAGCGTATAGCAGTGTTTGGCAGAGAATGAGCCAGAAATGCGAAGAACTATATTTCGTCATTACATTCAGCCGATTGTGGCGATAATGTCCCTAAAATGGAGGAAAACATTGAAATAGAAAAAACGTTCACCGCATTCAAAGGGCATTTATTTCAATAATTATATTGATTTAGCACGGGTAAATGTAGTAGGTGCGTTAGATTGCTTTATAATCGAAATGAGCATCGAATGGCAAGCTACAACGACGCTTTGAAAGTAATGGATGCGGTCGCAAAATACCGTGAGGACGAGAGTTTGCCCAAAGACCCGCACGAAATCGACCGCCTCTGCGAGCGGCTGTTCTCGGACGACGGGTTTGACGAAGTCGCCATCGCATGGAAGCGTATTTCAAAATACGAGCGTGAGGTGCACGGAGGCGATTGGCCAAAGGCCGATTGATGAGAATTGCTGTCATGCTACTATTACCGCATGGCGAAAAGGATTGAGCTCTACCAGGAAGCTGCCAATCGCATGGCGATCAGCCTTGACGCGTGCATGGAGCAAATTCGGCGCTGCAGCATCAGTTCCAAATTCGGATATGAGGGCACTGACCCAGCCTCGCTTGCCGCGATCGTAGGAATGGACGCAGACTGGGGGGCCGCCGCATTTGCGGAACTGCGGAGCACCGGTTTCATCAAGACGGACTGGGCCCGTTTCAAATGGTACCAGCCCAGCGGCAAGGAACTCGATGATAAGATAGCCGAGCTAGCGGCAATCGAAGCCGCGGCAATCATCAGGCTGTCTTCCATGGACTGTGCGCCGGCACTACCTGCTATCCGCGCCTTGGCTGAGAACTTCCTCGAAGAAGCGGATGGCGGGGACACGATTGCGACCAGCCTTGCTCATAACAGGATGATGCTGGCGATCGTCAGCGCCACCGGCGAGCTTCGCCTCATGGAAGATTACGTCAAACATGCCAGTGTGGCGGTCGCCTATGCAGTTGCGGCTCGACTTGAGGCTGCCGACCTCGAGGGCATGAAACGTTCAGCTTATGTCATTGTGGACCTCATCGGGACGAACGAGCCGCGGGACTGCGCAGCCGAAGCTGTCGCCATGCGGCTCCATCCGAGAGAACCCGTGAACGCGTAGGACGCCTCACTCAGCAAAGCGGCAGGGCTACCTGACCGACCTCTTCCAAAGGCTCTATAATCGGCGTGAATGTGCGGGAGCTGCCCGCATAGGTTGGATACCCGGCTATGTTGTCCTCGATCGTCTGAAACCCATCCTGGCGGTCGTTGACCGGATAGATGCCCTCGCCCATCTTTTCGATGAGCGTCTGGAGCGAAGGGGCGATGCCATCGAAGAAGATCCGGCTAGCTGCGCGAACGCCCGCAAGGTCGCCTGACCTGGCAGATCCAAGAAACTGGTCGCTCGCCTCCACTAGAAATCCTGTGCGGACAGCATAAGAATCTGCCATCCAAAGGAGGCGGAAAAACGCCTGGGGGATGAACTGCGAGACAAGGTTGGCAAGGGTGCTTTCCTTGCCACCCAGGACGATATGCGTCAGCCCCATGGCACCAAGAAAAAAATCCTCGTGTTTCACAGGGACGTTTCGAATGCGTTCGTCGATGAATGCCGCAAGCGGGCCAAGAGTTCCACCCCCGGACTGCGCCAACCGTACTGCTCCGATCTCGACGATTGCGCCCAACGAAAGGCGCCATTCCTCAACTTGGCTCTGCGAGAATGTTGAGATGACATAGGACGTGCCCGAGCGGGTAAGATAGCCGCCGACCTTCAAGGCGACCAGCAACCTGCGCGCCATATTGATATGAAGCCCATAGTGCGCAGCCATATCCTGGGCAGAATACGGTGCTCCAGCCTTGAGCTCACCAAATAGAATGCGCTCTCGAAGATCGAGATATGTCGCGTCAGTCTTCGATAACATGCTCTCAACGGCTCGCTTGAATTCAGCGTAACCGCTCCCCTTCTGGTATGATTCCGGCACCCCACGCAATCGCTGATACAAATCGAATCGGCAATCGCCTCCTAACCCCTCGCAGCGTTGAACCTATGATTGTCTTTTTGGCGTAAAAACGCTACGGAAAGGCTAGGAGAACGCCGATGGACGATTTCAGCCACAAATCGAGCATGGATCCGATTACCTATGCTGTGATGACCGGCGATACCTCCCGAGGAGCATCGGTTAGTGACCTTGGACGAACCTACGGCAGTCTTGAGGACGACACAAAAGATCTGACCTACAGCGGAACACACACGGGTACGGGCTCACTCCTTGCCCTCGTGCTGTCGATTGCCTTTCTCGTAGTCGCTATTCTCAGCTGGTAGCCTATTGGGATGATCGAGCGCTCAGACAATCAACGCTGATCCTTGTCATAGAAGCGCTCATTGAAGCGATCGTCGGCGGCACCCTCACCTTTTCGATCCTGCTGAAAATCCTGACGGCGCTGGCCGGATCGAGTGACATTGGTCTCATAACGCTGTCCGAGAGACTGACCGCCTTCATCGATTCGATCGCTGATCGCGCTGTCTGACGACCCCTCGACAAGATTGTGCGGCGATCCGACTGAACGGCGAGGTCCCTGTCCGCGTAAGTCTGTCTCCGTGAATGCGCCCGGGCCCGAGACATTGCCAACGAGCGAACCAGGCTGCGGGATCAGATCATTGAATGGCGCCACGCGCTGATCATAGTAGTCGGCGATGATGGCCCGCGCGACCACTTCAGCAGTCGCCTGCTCCTGGGGGCTGAGATCTGTGCGTGCCAGACTCGGTGCCGTCAGCCCCAGTTCAGCCGCCTTTTCCTGATACCGGCTTGCGATAATCTGGCTTAGGTCAAAGGAGAGATTGGACCCATAGCCATCCCTGCTCGAAGTGTTGCTACTGAGGGATTTCGAGACCTCGTCGATCGCCGCAATGCGCTTATCAATCCGCCGAACGTCCTCAAGCGCCTGTTCGCGAGAAAAGGCCGCCTCCGAATAGCCTTCACTCCGGCTGAAGCTGCCACTCTGCACATAGCTGCCGCTGTCCTGCGTTGCGTTGGATCCATTCGAACGATTGTCAGATGTCGATGAGTCGAAGCCCTGGCTCTGATTGGCTTCAGTTCCTCGGGTGACCGTATCTAGCCGCGCACGAGCGCCAGTAATGCCAGCTTGAACACTACCACCAATCGCACCATTGGCGCCACTGCCGCCTTCACCATTCGCAGCGCGCTTCCCGCCGCGTCCTGCTGAACCACCAACGCTCAGCGAGCCACCCCTAGTTGTTTCGAGACGATCCGTATTGCTTTGCTGGGCTCCCTGCGAGGAGTTCACACGGTCGCTCTCCGAGATCGTGTCGCGTGCATCAAGCGACTGGTTGTCAAACCGCTGCAGGTTCTCGCCCGACCGGAACCCTGCAGAACTCTCGGAACCGCTGGAATTGCGGGTGCCGGTTGTTTGCCGGCTCGACGTTCGATCAGCCAATGATAGCGCGCGGGAACGCTCTTCGCTCAGCGTATTGCGTGCAGTTTCCAGTTCGGACAACGTCTGCTGGCGCTCAGCATTCGCGAATTGGCTGACAGACGATGCAAACGCGAGGCGGCTCATCGCAGGTGAGGTGTCGTAAACCGTCGACCCATCTGATGTTGTTCGGGTTATCGCGGCATTCGCACCTACGCTCGACATGATCGGCGCGCCCCCGGAGAAAGACGGTGCCGTGTTCCACTGGTCAGACTGCCGGTTGGAGCTCGAGAGGTTCATATAGCTCTCGTTGCCGTAGGCATAATTGCCGGTCGTGCGCTCCACCGCTGCAGCCTCGGCCGCAGACTGGGCAGGCGCCAACATCGACGTTGCCTGAGACGAAACCGCCATCGCGCCTTTGGCCATGCCTGCCGCCAGAAACGGGATCGACATCATCAGGAAGCCGGCAATCGTTGCCGTATCCGTGTTGACGGCATCGATGCCTGCCATCCCGGCCATCGTCACCCCGCCTGGCGAGGTCGCGTTCATCGCATCAGCCGTCCGGTCCATGATGAACATGTGAAGGACCACGTAGAGCGGTCCCCAGGCGGCGAGGTAGAAGAATCCGGTAAAGTATCCCTTCAACGCAGGCGTGCCGCTGCGCGGGATGAGGAAGAGCGGGAAGATCACCGGGAACATCGCATAAAAGACGACCGTCAGCACGATGTTGAGCAGCGGGACCCAGGTCATGGCCTGCTCCGCTATCGACGTATAGGTATTGCGCGCCTGCTCCTCTGCGCGCAGGACAGCAAAGGTGTCACCATCGGCCGCGCCGAGGTTGGCGCGCGCCTGCAGGAAGGCGTTGACGAGCGAGCGCTGTTGGAAAATCTGCTGTGCGGTCTGCGAACTGCCATGGAAATGGCTGGCGACAATCGGAAGGTCCGCAATCAGCTTCGAGCGCGCGAGCGCTGGGGTTAACCCCGGGAAAATCTTGCGACCTTCTTCCGCCAGGGCCGTGTCGGAATAGGTCGCAACGCCGGTGGCGATCGCCGTATAACCGGCCTGACACGTGACGATGGTAGGAGAGCCGCTTTCGGGGATGAACTTCATCCCCCGCGCAGGCGATCCCGGCCCCATCTCCGTCAGAATATCGTTGGAGTTCGCGATCGTGTCGAAGGAACTGAAGCCGAGCAGAATATCGTAGAAGAGGCACTGCTTCATGTACTCTTCAAGATTGGCGCTGATGCGGGGATCGCGGATCCGGAAGTCCTGGGTGCGATCCCAAAGGCGCGCGCCATAGATCATGCCGTTGCTCGACATCTGCAGCGAACCCGGCATCACGAAAACCGTCTCAGCCGTGCGCGTGAGCCAATCACCAGCAGTCGAACTGACAGAGGCTATCATTGCCAGTCCCAGAGGAACGTTTGCGACCGTAGCGGGTGCCAGGGAAGGATTGAGGCGGTCGGTAACCCTCACCGTCATCGTAGGTACGATGAGGGCGCCGTACATGAGCGTCGCCCCCAGAAACCAGTTGAACCAGGCGCGCCAGTTGAGGCTGAACGCCACCACCAGCAGCGTGTAGATCAAGCCCATGACCATCATGACGCGCAGCAGCGAACGAAAGCCCCCACCCCCAGTCCAAGCGGATACTGCGTTGAAGACATTGACGATGTATTCGCCCCCGCCGATCGTGAAGATCTCCATCATGGCACGCTGTCCTTACTGGATGCCCTGACGCGAAAGCGACGTGCTGAATGACAACGCGGCCGACATCTGCGGCGACAGATTGTTCCTGAGCGTGCCCTCAAGGAACACCGCGCGCTGAACCACATGCTGAGTCCGGTCGAGGCGCAGCTTCATGCCTTGCGAGTATGTGTCGAGGACCTGACGCACCGAATTGATCTGATCGCGCCACTGCGAAAGAGCTTCCTCATTGGCGTTCTGGAAGGTCCCTACCCCGCGCGAGGCATAGCCATAATATTGCTGCGCAAGCGCATCGAGGAGATCCATCGCCACGATTTCGGCGAGGTCATTCATGTCGTTGCTGGTCATGCCGCCGAGGGTTGCGGCAGCGTTGACCGTCATGATCTTGTAGAGCGGTATCGTGGTCGCCCCGAGCAAGCCGATCTCGTCACTGGTGAGCGCGGCATTGCTGCGAACCTTCGCGTTCATGCTCTCGATCATCGCCCGGACCCTGGGTTTCAACGCCTGTGATGCCGAAATCGACATGGCCTGCGTGGTCGGGTTGAGGCACTTGTCGTTGGTATCGCAATTCAGCATCGTGACCGAGCTGGTGCCGTCCAGAAGCGCGGTCAGAAGGGCGCGGTCGCCCTGCCCCACGAACTGGAACCCGCGTTTGCCACTGGCATCGCCATCCTGGTAGAAAATCACCGTCCCGACGAAGGTCATGAGGTACTCGCGGAACTCAGTCGAGAAACTGGGGTAGCTTTGCTTGAGCATCTCCCACGTGAAGTTGTAACTCTGTGCAGGAATGTCGGGATCGCTGTTGGCCGCGATCGTCGCGGCTCGCTGCCCCCCTGTCCCGCATTCATGGCGGCTCTTGGCCCAATCGGAGAACAGCCCCTGGCTGTTGCCAACCGACTTGCAAATCTCCGAGGACATCCGATCGGACTTGCCCCACAAGCCGCCGACGAGGTTCTGCGCCACTTCGCAGCTGTTCATGTTGAACTGGTTCATCTGCTGAACCTTCTGTGCCATCTCCTCGATGGTCGAGGCGATCTGCGGGCTGATCGACTTGATCGCAAGCTGGAAGGCAAAGCCCAGCGCGTTGTTGGCAGTCGCTTTCAGCATCGCCACGATCTCATCGGTGTTGATGAAGGAGAAGCTGCCGGAGAAGACGTCGATGCCCCCGCATCCAGCTTTGACCCCGGGCAGCTGGAGATTGACCGGGTTCACGTTCTTTTGCGGAAAGCGGGTCCAGATGTTGCCGCCCGAGTAATAGCCTGCCGACTGGCCCTGATAGGCGACGGGACCGGTGGCATTGGCGGCGGCCCCCATGTCGTCGAAGAAGCTACCCAGCTCCGAGCCGACATTGGCACTGACCGGGGCTGCAGCGAAACTCGCTGCGGCAAGCACGGCAAGTGCCGTCCCCGACGAGCGGAAGAGGCGGGCGGCAAAGCCGCGCTTGGTCTGGCGTGCCATCAGTAGTCACTCCCGGGCTCAATCTGGGTGAGGTAGAAAATGCGCTGCATCACATCGTCGGCCGCCATCACGCCGTAGCCGATCGGAATCGGCAGCCTTGTCTGGGTGTCGAAAAGGACCAGGGCCGGCACAGCTCCGCCTTGCAGACCCATGCGCTGGTACTGGCCGCTATCAACGACATAGTTGGGGAACGCTTCGTTGGGCCCGCCATCCATCGAGACCGCGAGCACCTCGAGCCCGTATGTGTCGGACAGCGCCCGCATTACCGGCGAAAAGGTTCGGCAAGCCGAGCAGGACGAGGAGTAGAAATAGAAGACCCCGTAGCGCTCGGTGAGCGCTGCCATTGAGCCCTCACGCTGGGCTTTGCGATCCTCTGCCCAAGTCTGCTTTGCGAGAGTCGAAACAGGCCGTTCGAGCGTATAGTCGAGATCGGGGTTCTGCCAGATCGAGCGACCCCACACATCCGCGAATGTCGAAGCGCGGTCGAGCTGCTCGCGCTGGAACCGGATATAGCTGACGATGTTTTCTGACGTTGGCTCAAGAATGGCCCGTGCTTTGAGCTCATCGAGCTTCGCCGTAATCTGAGCCATGCGCTCGGTCGCAGGAATGGCTGGCGATGCGGGCCTTGCCTGCTCGCGTGCCTTGCGCTTGGCTTCCTCCGAGTTGCAGTAAAACCAGATCCCAAGCTTGCGCTCGTCGCAGTAGAACGCATCGCGATTGGCATCAGCGGGTGGCTGGGCGAGCAAGGGGACAGCCGCCGCCCCGAGGGCTGCTGCAAGGCTCAGGATCGCTAGTTTCGTCATGGGCGTTTTCCTTTTTCAAGGTCGAGCATCTGCAAGAGGAAGGCAGTCTTGAAATAACCGCGGCCGCGGTCGATCATCCGAATCATTCCCCCCGACAGGGTGGTGGTTGCCTCCACACCTGCAGGCGTGAGGCAAAAGTCGAACTCACCATCGCTCACCCGCCTGATCGATCCACAATCAAGAAGGCGCCGGATGGATGCTGCCAATTCGCCGACCGTCGCAGGCCGCAAGAACCAGTCCTTGATGAGCGCGAACATCTCGGTCTCGCTGCGCGCCAGATCACGACCAATGGCGACACTGACCGCGAGATCGAGCACCTGCGCGGGCGGAAACGGCTCGCTATGCGGGAAGGCAAGAATATCAGCACCGCTCATGGGTCAGGTCCCACCGTTCGTGTTGTAATAGTTCTGAATTTTCTGCTGGATCTGTATCGACATATCGATCTCGTCAGGCAGCTTTGCCGCATCAACGAACTCGGCATACACTTCCCGAAAATCCATGCGGCTCAAGTCAAGCTGCTGGAACTGGGCGATCAGGAAGCCCTCACAGTCAGGGCGCTGCGGCGTCCCCCACCGCATCCCAAGCTGCGCCTTGCCCTGTTCATTCAGAATACGGACGAGCTTACTGCCGTAGCAGCAGTATGACTGCTTGCGGGTCACGCAGACGCCGAGCACGCGGGATGAGCAATAGGTCCCGATAAAGCGGCACAGACCTGCATCATCCCGCTTGTCGACTTCACGGTCCTCGCGGTCGCACAGGAACGGCGTGAGAAGCGGCACGCCCTTGCCGCTGCAGCAGTTCGAAAGGCCAAAGACCTTGCGGGTGCAGCGCAAATGCTCGCCGCTGAAGATCTTCAGCCGATCAGGATCAAACCCGTCCCGCAGCTCGCCCATGACGTTCATGGCGACCATGGCGTCCTTGAACTCAGGTGATGCCTCGCGCTCGACCTGAGTGCATTCTCCATTGATGCAATAGAGATCCCCTGCACAGACATAGGCGGGCGGCGGCTGCGATCCCGCGCCGGGAATGGCGCACTGATACCAGCGATCATGGACGTTGCAGGTCACACCATCTGCGTCAAAGCTCAGGCACTCGTCATGGCTGAACCTGCAATCGCCACGCGCCTCAAGGGCACCACAGTCATTGGCAGGAGCCACCCCTTCACACTGATAGGTACGCTGCCACTCCCAGCAGCTGCGCGTCACCGAAAGACCATTGATGACCCGCGTCTCTCCGGGCGCAGTGCAGACCTCGCTTGCAAGCGTGCAGGTGGCACCATTCGTGGCGCTCTGGCAGGCGGCCTCGTCAACGGTCTCGCCGACGATCCGCGAGGTATTGCGTTCAATCCCGCCGGGGACGCCGCTTAGCCGGGACGGGCATTGCCAGAACTGGCGGAAGAAGGGCTCACCCGGCTCAGCACACCACCTACGACCAAATTCCTCTTCCACCCACTGCAGGCACCTTTGCCCTACCCGAACGGTGCGCTCGAGAGTGCAAGAGCTGGAGCCCTGTGCTTGGGCAAGCATCGGACACATCTCATTGCGATCAGCAAACGCTTCGGTTTCGCAAGAATACTCCCAGGTGCGTCGTCCCTCGGTCTGGATCTGCAACGACGCATTACAGCTGCGCGCCTCCGCAAAGGGCTGCGAGCCGGCATTGCAGCTTTCGAGATAAGTCGTGGTGCCCGTCCCTCCCGGAGGTAAGGGGTTGCAGGCTCCCGCGGCTCCTCCGGGCCCACCACCAGCGCCTAGATAGGCGTCGGGGTCAGCTTCAATCAGGCGACCGGCAGACAGGTCGACAGTGTCGGAATCGAACCGGGTCCTGTAGGGATCAACGATCACGCGGTACTCATCGCGATACCGCTGCGCTTCTCCCGCCGCCGTCAGCCCGACAGGATCGTCGACATAATCGCGCGATGGAACATCAGTGCCCTGGAAGCCGGGCACGTTTGCCGCCGAACCATTGCCAAGAATGCCCGATGACGTTGTGTCACGGACACCCTTTGCGATTGCTTCGCCTTCTACCCTCGCATCACTGGCTGCCATCTGAGCGTGCGCAAGATGACCGCAAGCCGCGAGCGCAAGGGAGACCGCAAGGATGCGCAGGCCATTCACCTCTTCCCCCTCAGATTGGCAAGAGCGAGACGGGCAACCGGCGCGCCCGGACCGTTAGCCCCGGCGAAGGTCTCGAGCACATAAGCCACACTGGTATTGCCTGAGATGCGATCATGCGGCGGCGGCGCGGTCACACAATCGAGCTGATCGCAGGGCTCGAAATCGGTCGCTAGAGCCACATAGGTAGGCACCCGGTCGACGCCGAAGGATCGAAACAGCCGGGGATCGATTGCCACATTGCTTGCGCCAGACTGGTCGACAACCTTTCGGATACCGCTGATGAAGGTCTGCGGATTGCCGGTGGAGAAGCCGCGGAAAACGACAACGCCGCCTGCCCTGGTCGTGTCAGCGATCATCTTTGCGAGCGCCTCTTCGGGCATCGACAGGCTAGCGAATGCCACGAACAGCGGCGCACCCTTGGGGCGGGCCATGCCGGCCCTGGCGCCAGCCACCATTTCGTCGAAGTCGACGGGGCCATCTTTTCCGGCGATCTGCGACACATCGAGGCCGCCGGCTGCCTCATAGCCTTGCGCGACAACCGTCTGCGCCTCTTCGCCTTGGGTTTGCGCGTTGGCGGTCGCATAGTCGAAGAGCGCCTGGGCGTCGGCTTTGAATGTATCGGCCCGCGCCTCGATCGCTTTGGGATCAAAGTCCGTCAAATCCTGAGCAACGACGGCGGTCACACCAAGCAGCAGGCTGGCGGCGAGAGCGGGGAAGAGTCCTCTGCGATTCATTGGCGCGACCTCACAGCATGCAGCAATTGCGTTTGCGCCAGAGGAGGAAGCCGACATCCTCGCCTTTGACGGGATAGACCTGCCCAGATTTGGGCAAGATCGTAGTCGCTCCAATCGGAGAACAGGCTTCGCGGCCACTCACCATGGGCGTCGGATTTACCTGCTGCATCCGGTACTGGCTCTTCTTGAGGATCGGCATGATGTACTTGGAACACAGCGCTTTCGATCCGCTGGTGCCCCAGGCGAGACCCTGACGGTGGAGCTTGTAGACCATGCGCTCGGCCGCGAGCCGCGCCGACTGCTTGATACCGATATTGGCACCAACATTGCCGTTCATCGGATACATCGAACCCTGGCAACCAGAGCACCAGAACAGCTCATCCATCGGCAATCTGGTCGTTGCCGAGATGCAATCGGCCGAGCAGGCGGCCTGCGCGATGACTGAGGTGAAAAGGGCGGCCTCGGGATTGAGGAGAGATGCCAGCTCGTCGTCCTGCCAAAGCGGATCGATCTCGCTCATATAGGCAACGTCGAACGAGCTCGCCTCGAGACACAGGAAATCGGTCACCACTTCGAGCCAGTACAGAAGCGGGTAGATGTAATAGTGCACGTGGTATTTGGCGGTGCGCTGGGACTGGCCCCCTAGCTGCGCGCCGTCCGAGGCATAACCGTTACCGATCGGAAAGCCGGGGTCGAGCTTGATGCCGCCAAGGTTCGGAAAGCACCACGGCTTGGTCGAGACATCAATCAGCCGGACCGGCTCCCAGAACCCGATCGCAAGGCCGATGCGCGGCACCGGCGTGCCGCAGGCGCAGATCGGAAGATCCGGATTGTCGGTGTCGGCACGCGATGATGGCCAGATCTTGAGCGAGCCCAGCGACAAGGGGAACATGCAGCCCCAGCACACATCGGTCACCGGATTGACGAAACTGCCTGAGCACCGACCAGGCCCGCTGGGAAGACCCTGAGCCAGAACCGGGGGAGCCAGCACGGATGCCGCCATGAACAGGGACGCAAAGCCCAGGAGGAGCGCAAGGAGCCTAGAGCGCATCGTCTCTCTCCCTCATCAACCAGGCATCATCCGCCGCGTTTTTGGCCCGGACCCAAAGGACCCCCTGAAGCAGAGCGAAGGTCGTGGCCCCTGCAAACAGTGCGAGAGCAAAGATGCCGGTTAGCGCCCGAAGTGCCCCGAACGAGACGACGAGGGCAGCGACCAGAAACAGCCCTGTCATCGTGCGCAAACGTGCCGCCTTGAGCGCGCGCGTTTCGGGGGCAGCAAGGGGAGCCGGAACCAGATTGCGCCAGGAGTTCATGCCCCCCTCCCCTTACGCGCAATGACTTGCTCAGTGACTATGAGGACGTCGCCGCGCTGCTCGACCAGCGCCGGGGTCCGGCGTATCCCGAAATAGGTGGTAAGACGGCCGTCCTGATCAAAGTAGAACCGGCGCTGGTGAGCCTTCATCAGCTCGAAGGGAGAGCCATCAACGAAGATGATCTTGGCGCGCGCATCGCCCCCGTGCTTCATCGCCCATTCGACTTCTGCCGGATCGTCACCATCAACAAAGAGGAGCTTCTTGGCTAGCGCAGCGGCGGCAAGAGGATTGACGCGCTGACCCGCCACAGCAATCAGGTTGCCCTTGTGATCACGGATGTCCTTGTCGATCCGGATCGACGGATCGAACTCCCAACTCCGGGTCTCCTCCGCAGGCGAAATCCCGGAGACCGGGACCGGGCGCATCACCCTCGCCTTCACCTTCTCGGCGAACTGGCGATTCATCTGATCGAGTTTTCCGGTCGCAGCCGCATGGTCGAGCCGCGCCTTGATAACGCTCAGGAGATCTGGCTCAGAAATGGACCATGTCTGGCCCATCTGCCCGTGGTCGACGCTTTGCCCCGACACTGCCCCGCCGCTCGAAGCCGTCGCTGACACCGCAAGTCCGCCAGCAACGAGGAAGGAGAAAGCGACCCTCACAGGATTGGCTGCCCGGTGCCGACAAGCCGGTCGCGGCACACAAAGCCGATATGCGCATAGCGGCTGTCGAACCCGTCCTTGTGCGGAGTTCCTGCAAAAATGCAGCCTTCCGGCACAACCCCGAGCGGGCCGGCGACAAGACGGTCGCCGCGCTTTGTCATCGGTTTGGTGGTCGCCACGCGCTTGCCGTTGACGTGCACATCATTGCCGATGCGCGTCACCGTGTCGCCTGGCAGACCAAGAGCGATCTTGGTGAAAGCCGCCGGCTTCGCCCCAAAATACTTGACGGTAATGGGATCATGACCGGGATGGAAAACCACATAGTCCCCGCGCACCGGAAAACGCCTGGCCTCGACCACGAACGCCCAGTTCGGGAGCGAGTCCGTCACGTTGATCATCAGCGCGTGGTTCTCGCTCCACTTCGAAGCTGCGCTGAGGGCGCCTGCAACGAGACAGACACCAGCGATCGCCACAAGCCTGCCACCGGTCGAAAGGCGTCTGGTCCCACCTGTCGTAACCGGAGGCTCGCCGTCCGACAAAAGCCGAGCGAACCCCTTGCGCTGAGCCGAACGAAGGAGCGGATCAGGGTTTGCCATCGCGCTGACGTCCCTGATTGGCAGCCATAAAGGCCTGCATCTCTTGTTCAACGCGGGCCGCCTGCCCCTGAGGAGCAGCGCCGAGCGCCTGCGCCGGTTGGGGACGCGGAACCTTTGCGTAAACGGCAGTCTTCACGCTCTGCGTGACGTCGGGAACTTCGCCGCCCACAATCGCCTCATGAACGAGCACGACTTTCCCGGACTTCGACAGGCCGGAGACCGTCTCATCAAGCGCAGCCATGAAAACAGCGGTTTGCCGTGCGGCGGTCTGCTCGTCAGCGTTCGAGCGTGCCTGTGCCTGGAGATACTCCCCAATGATGCCCTGCAGCTGAAGCTGGACAAATTCTTGCTGCCCTGACCCCTGTGCGGCAACGCTCTTGGTCACCCAGGCCCCCCAGACAAAGGTTGTCGCCGCGCCCGCGAACAGGAGGATTTCGCGAGCCGACAGCGCGGCAAAGCGACTGCGAGGTCTGACCTGTGAGGCCTTTGCAGACGCGGGTGTGGCAGGCGCCGCCATATGGTCGAAAAGGTCCGTCATTGGTCATCTCCGGCAACAGAAAAGGCTGAAATCAGGCTCGCGCGGCGGAAGAAGGCGATCAGCACAAAGCCCGTGAGCATGACGCCGAAGCTGATGGCCGCGAACTGGCCGCGTCTCGAAGCGTCTGCTGCAACGAAGCGCGACGCGAGATTATCCAGATGAAGCATCAGGCCATCGAGAGTGAAGCCGCCAAGGACAAGGAAGAACAGCGTGGCGATGCCCAGGGTCGCAAGCGCGCTGGTGGCAAGCCAACCGCTGAACCGAAGGGCAATAACGACAAGATCCTGAGCGGCCTTCTTGCGGCGCGCAATGGGCGAGTGACGCATCAGGGAACGGCCAAGGGGACGCTCCATGGGACGAGAAGGCGTGCTCATTCTGCAGCCTCCCTCATCGGAAAATCTTCAGGCACCTGATGTTCTTCAGGGAATGCGACTGCCTCGATTGCATCCGGCATCCGGTAGCCACGGTGCACATAGTCCTCGATCTGAGCGAAGACGTGCGGGCTCGATGAATAGAGTGTGCCCGAAAACCGGTCGAGGACGAGCCGAGCGACGCATTCGGTCTCTGGACCCCGAATGAAGATGTCCGAATAGTCGGTGCCGTTCCTCTTCAGCGACCGGAGCAAAGCCTCGGTCATGTTGCCCATCTCGAACCGGTCCGAATTGCGGAAATCCGAGATGGTCTCGCCCTTCTGCTGGAGGATGAGAAACCAGTCGGAGTTTTCGAGGGCGGCCCGCGAGCCTTCGGACTTGTAGTAATCGTGGATCGACTGCGTCGCGGTGATCAGCGCGCCGCCATATTTGCGGCAGGTGCGCGAATAGGTCTCGACGAAGTCGGCCATCGCCCCGCCCTTCAGCATCTGCCAGGCCTCATCGATGATCAGCGGTTTCGGGATCGCGCGGTCCATCCGGCGCATAACCTGCGAGGCAATGAACATGATCGAGGTCAGAACGACGCCGCGTAGCTCCACCCGGGTCGCAAGGTCCGAGAGCTCGAACACGGTAAGATCGGCCGACAGATCAAGGTTGGCATCGCCAAGGAAGAACTTCCCGTAGGTTCCCTTGGCGGCGAACGGCAGCAGCGAGGTCGCCAGATCATAAGCGAAGGGATGCTCGTGGCCCTTGAGGGCCTGCATCACGTGATCGATTGTGCCGTCCCGCCCATGGGTGTCCCAAACAAGATTGACCGCCTGGTCGATAAGCCCGCGTTCGGTGTCATTGAGCCGGGTCTCATTGCGCGCCATCTGCGACACGATGGATTTGAGCATCGCAAGGCAGTCGACCAAATAGTCGTCGTCACCTTCGGCAAGGGCCTCGTTGATCATGCGAAACGGGTTGATCGAAATGCCCGACGACAGCTTGAACTCGGTGAACGTCCCGCCCAGCGCCTTGGCCATATGCTCGAAGCTGCGGCCGTCATCGATCACGATGGTCTTGGCCCCAACCCCTGCAAAGCTTGCCGTGAGGTCCTGCAGCAGCACCGACTTGCCTGAACCGGACTTGCCCGAGATTGCCACATTGTGGTTGCCGGCACTGTTCTGGAAGGGTGACCAGAATTGCGGCTGACCCCGGCGTCCGATGAAGAGCAGGTGCGGGATGTTGCCGCCGATGTATTCGCCCTGGATCGGCGCAATCGCAGCAAGGTTCGCCGAGCGCATGGTGCGCATGCGCTTCATCCGCTTGAGGTCGCTGTCGAGCCCGTCAGCCAGCAGCAGCGGAAAGTGCGCCATGAAGGCGGGAAGCTGGATATGGGTCTCGTCAATCAGATCCCACCCGCTCGCCTTGTAGAGAGCCTTTAGCGTGCGCTCGCACGGCTCGCCCCGGCCCTTCGGGGCGATGATCGTGACAGCATAGTAGCAGGACACGAGCTTCTCGCCCTGCTTGACCCGGTCGGCCACGAACTGCCACTCAGCCGCTTCGGTACGCAGCTTGGGCACAAGCTTCACGCCCTTGCCTTCCGCAAGCGAGCTGGTGCGCACGAACTTGTAGCCGGCCTTTGCTTCAGAAGACTCCTGGTTGGGGATCACCCCACAAGCCGTCTGCAAGACGGGACAGGGCAGCGAGAGCTTGGGATTGAAGATGTCCCCAATCACCTTCTGGCTATCCCAGGGTGCCCAGCGATCCGGAAAATTGCGCACCGCCATGGTGCGCACATCGAAGCGCTCAGGCACGTAGTCCTTCAACTCGGGCACGCCATCGACTGATGACCCGGTGGGCCGCAACGACTGTGCCTCAAGCACGAGGCGGTCACGCCCGACATGGGTGACGAGATCCCGCCTGATGCATTGCTCATTGATGGGATCGAACCGGTTGTATCCCGGCACTTCATCGCCAGCGCCAGTGGACGGGGCGAGGACCTCATCGAAGAAGCGGATGAGGTCGGTCGGAGCGAATTCCTTGACCGGGACATCGATGGAATCGAGGGCAGAAATGATCCCCTCGCGCATGGTCAGGAGGTCATCGGTCGAGAGGCCCGAACCGTCACTTATCCCGACTGCCAGCAACACGCGAAAGCTCCGCACAAAGAACGGGCCATCGCTCGCAAGAGTGGACCATGCTCCATTGCGCAACTTGTCGACGCGGTGACGGGCGAGCGTCTGGAAAACCCCCGAAGCCTTGTAGCGCGGCAACGCCCAGGTCTGCAGTTTCTCAGCAACGCGCGGGCTCGAATAGTTCGTGACCGAGAACTTGGTGCCGGGCAGAAGAATGTCGGAGAACAGCGACCCGATCACATCATTGACCCGGTCGTTTGCACCGACAAGCGGCGCGAGCTCGATGATGAAACCCTTCGAGCGGACCTGATGAAAGATACGCTTCTCCTCATCGAACGAGCGATATCCGAGGAAATGGGAGAGCATTGGCACGCTGGCAGGCCGGGCGTTCTGCTCAGGCTTGCGAGCATCGCCGGTTACCAGATCGATGATGTTGGTGAAGGCCTGCAGCATGGCGCGTTACTCCGGCGTTGCAGGGGGCGTTGCAGGGAATGAGGCGGCCTCGCGCCTCGGCAATCGCTGCTGTGATGCGAGGCGCTCGGAGACCTTCGCCTCAATCTCAGCGATCGGGTTGGCAGGCTGAGAAGCCGCTTGCTGGGCTGGGGCCTGCTGGATCGGCGCTGGGGTCTTTGGAAGATTGGACGCCATGGCAGTCTCAGCGCCCACGGAACCCGGCTGACCGTCATCCAAGATGCCAGGAGCAATCGCCATGAATTGCGGTGCGCTCTCGGCGGCCGCCAACAGCCCCTGAGCACGCGCAGGCTTTGCACCTCGCAGCGCGATTGTCTCGAGAGCATCGCCCCGGCCCGGGAGCATCGCCTGAACTGGCACCGCGATCCGGGCATGGGCTGTGCCTGCGGCATCCGTGTAGCCCGGAAACACGACAGACAGCTCGTAACTCGGCGACGAACGCGCAACGAGTGCTTCGGAACCGAGCGACGGGCCGCGCACAGGCGCCGAAATCCCGTCGTCCATCCGGAACGGGCCTGCAGGGTTGAGAAGATCCGCCGAGGTGGTCTCCTCAATCCGCGCAATTGCACTGTCATCGATCACCAGCGATGGCGCGCAGATACCATCTGGAGCCTCGCAGCGGAACTTGCCGCTGACATTGGTACCGAGCGTCGTACAGGCCGACAGCCCGAACGTCACCGCCGCGATTGCCATTGCGCCTTTGGTGTTCATGACACCTTCTCCTTCAGCCAGGTTTCGAGGAACTCGCGAGGGCGGAAGCCGTGGAGGACAGCGCCATCGTCGCGCACAATGACCGGGGTGCCGGTGAAGCCATGCTTCCTCGCAAAGGCCTCATTGGCATCGAGGCCCGAGGTGTCGCAGCGCCGACCGCTCGTGATCGCGCCTCCGTCATAGGCATCGTTCACCGCGCGGCGCTTGTCGGTCGCACAGATGACCGCCTCGGAGATTGGACGGGTGCCGAGCACCGAAATCGGGCGCTCAACGACCTTGACGTCGAGCGTCGCGAGGGTTTCGTGGAGGCGTTTGCAATACCCGCACCGGAAATCGCTGAAGACGGTGAGCGTCCGGCCACCCTTGCCCATCACGACGCTGCCGCTCGAGGGCAGAGCTGCCAGCGCCGCGGGATCGATGCGTGGCAGAGGCTGCGCGCCGCCTGCACCTGCCTGCCGTGCCGGTGTTGGTTCGGCAGCGTCCTCTTGCTCGCCAGCGCCCCCCGCCCCGACCAGCATGTCCGGGTTCATCTCAAGCAACCGGGCGGCTGTGAGATCTTGCTTGGTCTCCATGTCGTAGACACGGCCAATGATGAGATAGCGCGCCGAGCGGTCGATGTAGAAGAGGTTCTGGCGTGCCTGAACTTCGCAAACGCCCTCGATCTTGTCGCAGTCGATCGTGGTGATCTCGGTCTTGGGGAGACGTTTGACCAGCGCTGCCTTGATCGTCGCAGCGTCGTCTGCCGCCGCGGCATGAGCGGCTGCTGCAATTGCAGCGAGGGAGCCAGTGAGCGCGAGGGCGGCCCCTGCCACCTTCCATGTGGTCCATTTGAATTCCATGACGGGCCTCAATTCCTGATGAAGGTGCCGTCGAGGAACACGACCTCGACCGCAGCACCGGTGGGCATCTCGACGACCGGCTGATATTGCTCGGCCCGTTCGATCAGATAATCGGAGAGAGTGTTCCCGGCGTTGGCCGCGCCGCCGCCAATCGCCTGAATGCCGACATCGGAAGCTGACGGGAGCACGGGATCTTGCGAAATCCGTGGGATCTGATTGGCGCCCTGGAAGGCGTTGCCTACCCCGCTCACCAGCCCTGCGAGAAACGCTTGCGTGGTCAGCGAGCCTTCACGGCTGACAACCCGTCCGCGAACGCCCACTTTGCCGCCAAAGGCAATGAAGCCCTTGACCTCGGACACCGCAAAGCGCCCGCCGGGCTGCGCGCAGGTCATGCGCTGCAGCTTCACATAGACCTTTTCGCTGGAGAGATCGCCATAGGCCGCACCATTGACCATGCAGCCCTGAACGCGGGTCGCGAGCAGCTTGCCGTCACCATAGACCGAGCGCGCCGGCCCGGTGATCCGCAGAAGAACCGGCAGAGGGTCACTCTGGCTGCGGGTATTGGTCGTCGCATCAACACCGACCACCACGGTGGCATTCGCGATCGAGTTGGGCGGAAGGTAGTTCGGGGAGTCGGTGTAAACCGCAGGGGCCTTGGCCGGATCAATGCGCGAGCCCGTCCCGCCCGCTTGCGCGAAAGACACCATCTGCACATCGTTGCCGCGGCGGGGCAATGTGGCGGAAGGTGCGCCGGACGCAGCCGGCGAAGGCACGCCCATCTCACGGGCAGCCGCGACCGGCCCGGGGGCAGTCGGGCGGGGGGTGCCCCTGGTGACCTGCTGGCGCAGTTGCTGGTTCTCACGCTCATAGGCCTCGAGCACCTGCTGCCCGTCGCGCGCCATCGCGGCATTTTCACCGCGCAATGCCTGAATCTCGCTCTGCAATTGCGCAACCTGACCAGCCTGCGCCTCGACACCTTTGAGGCGCTGATCCTGAGAATTAACCTGGCCTTCGTAGATGGCCATCCATTCCTGATCGACGCGCTGGCGGTTCATCAGGGCATCGGTTGACACCTCGGTCTCGTGCCCAGGCTTGGTTGCCTCTTCGACCACGGTTTCGGTCCGCAAGACATACATGGTCGAAGCCACGACAGCGACACCACCGAGCCCGAAAAACAGCATTCTCTGCCGCTTCTGTGCCTTGTCATTGTCGATGATCGAGCCCGTTTCATCGACCGCATCGCGGCCATCGGCCTCGGCGCCATCCAGATCCTTGGGCTTGCGCTTGAGAAAATCCATGAGGCTTACCTTCCTGCAGGCACGACCACGTAAGCAGCAGTCGCCTGCCCGCTTGCGAGGTTGGGGTTGGAAATTGTGACGGCGATTGCACCGTCCCCGGCGATGAGCTCTTCGCGAAGCGCGATCGGTGAGGAGCTGGTATTCTCGATGCGCAGGACCTTCCCGGTCATCGTCGGGCTGCGGTACTCGGTGATGAGCTGGACCTTCATATCGCCGACGTTGACCGGGGCACGGGCCGCATCGCGGATCTCGAAGCCGGTCACCGGGCGCTGTTCGAACATCGCCCTGACGAGCCCGACAGCGCGATCCTGCAACGAACCTGATCCTGTAAGGACCTCAGGCTTGGCGGACGGATTTTCGATATCGGCGTTGCCCACGAAAACCTGCACGGCGTTGTCACCGCCAATCTGGCAGTCGAACTTGTAGACAAGGCCCTTTTGCGTCGTCCCGAAAAAGGAGATGTTCGGCTTTGAATAAGCTTCGGGTACCGAGATGTAGATATCGCCGCGGGTGGGTTCGTGGACGATCGAGAAGTCTTGGCCCTCGACGCCAGTTTGCACTCTGGATACCGACACGAACCGGTCATCCTTCAGCGAAATGCGCGTCAGGTCGGCCTTCGATGCCCGGCAGCGAACCTCTCCATTATCGACGGCGAGGATGTTTTCGTCAGCAAAAGCTGGCGTGGCCGCCATGACGAAGCCGACAGTGAAAAGTGCAGCGCCAAGCCCGCGAAGAAGATGGCTGTCGATGCGGAAAAGCAGCGGCGCGCCCGAGGCAAGGCAAAGCGTCGAGACAGAGAAGGTCATTGGTTGGCTCCTTCCTTCTTAACGACGACACCAAACCCCTTCAGGCGCAGCGACACGCCGGTGTAGGTCCAGTGAAATTCGAAGATCTTGTGCTCGCGGCGCACGTCCTTGGATCCGACGATGGTATGAAGGACGCCGCCGACCTGGCTGGTGAGGTTTTCCGGATCGGTGCGGATCCAGTTGATCGTGACAAACTGGGTCACCTGCGACCCCTCCTGCTCAGCCACGATCCGCAGGAGTTTGGCCTTGAGAGGCCCGCGCGCCTCCGGCGCGGAAATGGCCACGATGCCATCAAGCCAGTACTGGAGTGTTTCGGGCGAGCGGTTGAGCGCGAGCTGCGCAGTGTCGCGCGTCACGGCCTCAAGATACTCGGGCGTGAGCGCTGCAGAGCTCAGCGTCATCTGGCTGGGCAGGATGGGCTGCAGCACGACCTCGCGGTCCCGCGTCGATGCCGCGGTGAACATGACCACCACGAGAATGCCGAGCACGACACAGATGAGCGCAAGCAGGTTGCGTTGCTTGAGGGTCCGCTGCGACGCCTCATGAGCAAAAGAGATTTCCATATCAGCCCGCCATCACACGAAGATGAGATGGCGGAGCGACCTTCAGACCGAAGAATTCTCCCGGCAAATGCCAATAGGCAAAATGCAGGACCCAATGCATCGAACGCCCAGCTTTGACTTTGCGATAGCCGAACCACGCAGCCAGGGCCAAAAGGAGCCCGATGACAACGTGCTGAGCGAGGATGCCCCAGGTGAAGGGTATGACCATCACCAGGAATTCATCGAGGGTCCAGAACCCGATCAGTTCTGGATCGTCGAGATGTTTTGGGATCGAATACTGGTCCAAGGATCAACTCCGCCAGAGGGAGGACAAGGAGCGGCAGCCCAAAGGTGAACTGCGGTACCCTTGCCATCATGAAGCGAGGGCGCAGCGTTCAGACCGTGCCGGTAACCGAGGCGGTGACGATCGGAATGCCGGTCCCGGCGCCGACGCCGACGCCCACAGGGATTGCGACCTGACCGAGCGAAAAGCGGCCCGACGCAAGCGCCACATCCCGCCGGCGAGCGAGAGCACGGTGATGATCCGGCCCCCGGAGCCTTCAAGGAAGCCGGTGAACTGGGCGAGAGCGGTGTTGAAGGTCGTGTCGGCCCCCGCCATTGCGGCATCAGCGCCGAACACGCTGGCGGCCGCGAGCGCCGCAATCGCAACAGCAAGCGTGCCGCTGCGATTCTTCAGATCGAGACTTGTCATTGAGATTTCCCTTTCGGTTGGATGCTGGCGTCTGCCGCCACAGCCAAAGTCCGCCCGGGAGGAACTATTTCTCAACACCGAAGTGTCAGGATTTCTAAGGAAATGAGAGTTTGGGGCAGAATTGAACCCCGCCCAGGATTCGATTCGCTCCCAGACTGGGAATGAGAATTTCCCACCGTGGTCCAATTTGCGACCCACACCGGGGATGTTTGTGCCCCACAGCGGGCGAAAATCAGCCCCAAGGTGGAGAGGAATCCGCCCCACGGGTAAAAATGCGCAAAAAGGATGACCCGGAAACCGCGCAGTTGCAGGATGACAAGTTCAGACGCTGCCACATCGAGAGAAAGGAGATCGAATTGAGCAAAAGCACGTATGTAGCCCACGAGATTTCCATCAGTGCACACGCCTTCGAAGATATCGTCAGGGCCATCGCAGCACTCAGCCTTGAGCAGACGCGCTTTGTTACGTTCAAAGACGTCATTCTCCATGCGTTGGAGCGGTACCCAGCCCTCAAAGAGGGACATTCCGCAGCGCTGGAGACCCTGCTTCCTGTGGACGGACCCGTTCGGGTCTACGTACGTCTCAATTCTACGGACAATGCGGCTGTTGAGCGGCTTAAAGGGGAGCTGAACGCCGCTACCAAGGCTCATTGCGGGGTGCGCGAAACACTGATTTTCTGCGCAATGTTGGTAGCGGAAGGCGAATTTTCCGCTTGCAAAATGCAAATGGACAAAGTCAAACTATGAAACTGCATGGAGTGGAATACATGGGATCGTGGAGGCACGCATGTGCGAAGGGACAGAAGATGGAGTCGCCAGCAGAGCTCACAGCGTAAACCAACTGTATGCAGCGCTCATCAAGGAACAGATGAGGTTGCAGAACACAAGCTTGCGCAAACTGACCGATGAAGGCGTGATCAAAGAGAGTCGGCGGAAGAAGTTCTTCGACAAGGTCGAAGATGGAAATCTTACGATCGACGAATTCCAACGCGTCCTGCTCCATCTGAAAATCGACCCTATCCGAGCAGGCCTCGTTCTGCTGTGCTATGAAAGCGCTAGCTCCTACGAAGACCCATGCTGCGAGACGACGGCATTGGTTGCGGTGGCACTGGCGGCCCGGCTACCAAACGAACTCGCAGCTTGCGAAGGGCAGTTCGAGACCATTCGTCAAAGCCTGTGTGACACGATCGCCCGTAAGACATCGTCGGCCATCGCCAAACACCACATGTCGCTTGAAAGCCGGCATAACGGCGGCGGTTTTGAACATGCGTATGCTTGAGCCTTGTACGGCGAAACGAGCCCGCGCTGCATGACGAACCGCGTGACTGGTCACGGGCAGACGTCCTGTACCGCACAGCGAAGCGCAAATATAGCGCAGCACCGGAAAGCGGAGCAAAAACGCAAACGCCGTCAGGATGGTTTGCGCCCCCTCGAAATCTGGCTGCCAGCAGCCATGATCGAGATGATTGACCAGCTGAAAAGGGATGATCTCTCGTCCAGGGAAGCGGTCATCGCAGCGATTGTGGCGACAACGCTCAGCGTCAGATCGCCTGAACCATCAGAAGGACAACCGATGATGCTCTGAAACTGAAAGGGGGCCCCGCGCCAACGGGACCCCCTTTAACGCATCCTGTTGCCAGAGCGCCAAGTACACCTCGCTTCCTAGCAACAGGCCGAATGGCAAACAAGCGCTTCTGCGCGCGATGAAACGCGCCCGAACGCTGCCAGGGATCGCCGCACCAACTGGTGCACATGAAAGGGAGGTCAGCGACGCAGACATGAAAAACCCGGGCAGCGCCCGGGCCTTTCGAAGGAAGCTGTAATTTGCCGCGCCAAAGCGTGGCGAGAGACACCGGCAAGCTACCTGCTCCCTGACAACTTGCAAGCATTTTCCGCAGATTTTGCGGGCAACGTTTTTTGTCTGTGCCGCACCTCAGGACTGAGGGAGCGAAGGGATGACTATTGTCCAGAATCAGGCAGCCTGGGAGGTGAATAGCCGTCGCCGGGGAGCCGCAGCGATCGGTGCCTGTCTGCCAAAACTAGGGATGTTCGAGACCGAACGGCTGACCATGATCAATTTCATGAAAGACCCGGCAGATCGGGCGAGACATGCAGCGCGCGTCAGCAAGATGATGCGAGGGTTCGGACATACCGGGACCGAAAACGCAGGCAGAGAGCGTCGGCGCAAACTACTCGATATCATCGAGACCTTCGCGAGAATGCCGCCCGTGACGATCGATGTTCCGAGAATCGTCTGGCGCGATCTTTACGATGCCGCCGCGAGCATCGCGGCCATGAATATCGACTGGGACAGCCGCTGCGGGCCGCTCATTGCCGCCTCGAACGACCATCTCAAATGCCGGATCGGATGGACCGCCGCGCGCAAGAACATCAGGCGCCTTGCCGAATACGGCCTGATCATCCCCCATTGCCTCGCCGGCAACGGCAAGCGATTTCTTGGGTCACGAGACAGCGAGGATCGCTCCGACGCATCAGGATGGTCGCTAGCGCCGCTACTCCTCCTTGAGGATTACCTCACACAACTGGCCGCCACCGAGAAGGCCCTGGCCGCGCAAAACCTGATCCTGCCCAACCAAATTCGAAGGGCAACAAGCAGCGCGTACCGGCTGCTGCGGCCGTTCGAGCAAGGCCGCCCCTGGGCTGACAAGGCCAGAAAGAAGCTCGATGCGATCGCTGCGGCGCGGCGCACATACCAGAGGCGGAAAGGATCCTTGGACGCGATCGCAGTGCTCGATCGCCTCGCCGAGGTCGCGACGCGGCTGCTTGATCGGTTGTCAGAGCGCATATCGCTCGGCGAGATTGCGTCGCTGACACCTTCCCGGGACACTAGGTTGCGCCAGAATGGCCACCATCAATACAGCCCTGAAGAAGCTCTTGAATCTGTATACGGCTTGGCAGAGGGCGCTTGCCGACGGGAACCTGATGACGTTCGAACCACGCCTGATGCCGACAGGGTGAAGCAAGAAACAGCCGATGCTTGTCAGAACGCGCAGGTCTCGGCCGACGCGAATGATGTCTACGGCATCCATCGATCGGGTTTCGTTTGGGCCGAGGTCCCTGCCCTATTCCCCTTTATCGACGGCATGGTCGAAATTGGAGCCCGACCGGGCCTGAACGAGCTCCACGACGTCGCTCGCGTCTGCCAGATAGGCCAGGCTACGGCCGCGCGGGCAAGTGCGATACTGGGCACAGGGATCGCACTCCTGTGCGCGCTGATCACCGGGCATCACCTGGCCAACGGACAAATCCGCAAGACGCCCGATGCATACATGCAGGCGCTGGTGCGGCGCGCCCGCAACGGTGAGCTCAATCTCGGCCACACGCTGCTCGGCCGCAAAAAGGCAGTATTCGGCCAGGGGGATACAAGAGCTTCGAAAATGCGTATCTCTCTTCGATCATCGCTGCACTAGGTCCGACTCATGAAGCAGGAAGCCCTTATCGCTTGGACATCGCTCTACATCGGCGTGGGAATGATGGCGATGATCTGCGCAGTGCTCGCGGTAGTAGTGACGGCCGACGACTGGCGCACTGGCAGGTGGCGACCCGCCCACCAAACGGGAATCCAGAAAGCTCTGGTCATCCCGAAGCTCTGGCTTCGCTGGCAACTCAACTACCTCAAGGGCGCGCCCGTCATCCTGGCGATCAGTGTGTACTATGCTTGGGCTACTGGGTTCTCAGTGTTCTGGAACGTCTGATCGTCCGTCGAACGAGGCAAGCATCACCCGGCGAAACGGATTGGGCGCGGGAAGCGTCGCCGAGGCCAGCGACACGCCGCCGATCGAATTCGGATTGCCGATCGAACCCATGATCGTGCGCACATAGTTGCGGGTCTCACGAAACGGCGGGATGCCGCCAAACTGGTCCACACGGCCCGGGCCTGCATTGTAGGCAGCCAGTGCAAGTTCCCATGTTCCGAAGCGATCCAGCTGCTCGCGCAGATACCGCGCACCACCGACAAGGTTTTGCCGAACATCCCAAGGGTCGCTGACACGCAGATATTGGGCCGTGCCGGGCATCAGCTGAGCCATGCCCATCGCACCGGCGCTGCTTCGGGCGAAGGGGCGATATCTGCTTTCCTGCGCCAGCAAGGCGTCAAACAGAACAACGGGCACGCCGGCATCGCAAGCGACGTCGACGATCAGGTTGAAATAGGCTGTCCGGCGAGCCTGGGCATCCCTGCTGATACCATATCGCGGGAAGAAGCTGCGGGACTGGCAGAGCGGGTCATCCTGCGAAGGGCGGAAGGGTGAAGAAGCAGGGCCCATGAATGATGCACCTGCCCGCATCCACGAAGGAACAGCGGGACGCGCGGCATAGGGATTGACCGTGAAGCTGTGAGGGACCAACTCAAAGTCGCCGTTCAACTCGGGTGAAAACGCATCCACTGGAGCCGGAGGCGGTTCCACTGATTGCTCGAGATCGACCGCCCCGCGCAACTGTGGGGCGAGCACAGCGAAGTCCGGTTTTGCCTCTGGCGAAAACACGTCGAGAATGGCTTCGCGCGCCGATGATGGCGTCGGCGTCAAAGCGACCAGCAAAAATAGAAGATTTTTCATGACCACACCTTTCGGCGTGGTTCGGATATCGCCCCACGTTTCTAAATGAACAGGCGGCGCATGGCAATCGCCCACAATCTGGCATCGCTCAGACGAAAGGGGCGTCGGCCATCGCGAGCCGTGCCGGAGAAGGTCGGGTCGATCCAAAGGGGAAAGATGGTGAGGCTTAGCTGAGAGGAGCGAGTTTATGCTGATTGCGCTCAAACCCAACCAGAAGACCATCGACATCGTTGCTGCACTGAAGGGCCGTTGGCACGGTTCCTACGCGATGTGCATCTGCCCTGCGCATGCAGACCGAACGCCGTCACTTTCAGTCCGGCAGGGCGAGCGGGGCATTCTGGTTCATTGTTTTGCGGGATGCCGCAGCGAGGATGTCCTGCGTGAAATCGGTCGGACCAAACCGATCCTGAATTCCCCTTCGCCAAGCTACCGGCCAGAAGGAACCCCGCCCAATGTCAGAAGGATCTGGGATCAGGGCACAGAAATCCGGGGGACGCTCGGCGAAGTCTACCTTCGATCGCGGCGACTGCCTTTCGACCTCCCCGACTTACGCTTTCATCCAAGGTGCCCGTTCGGCCGCAAGCCCAAAACCACCTTCCGGCCCGCGTTACTGGTCGCTGTCAGAACTGGGCACAAATTGACGGCTATCCAGCGGATCAGGCTCACGGACGACGGAACCTGGCATGAGGGCAAGTTTATGCTCGGCAAACCCGGACAGGGTGCTTGGGCTCCGCAGTTCGACGGCAACGTGCTCGCCATTGCTGAAGGCATGGAGGATGCGGCAAGCTACACCCTGATCAGGAAAATCCCGTGCTGGGCAGCTCTTGGGAATGAGCGCCTCGCACTGATCGAGGTTCCAGAGCATGTTGGCACACTTTACATCGCCGAGGACAACGATGGTCCTGGCCGATGTGCTGCTATAGCAGCAGTTGGATCACACAACATGTCGGAGAGGCAAATCATTCGTGATCCACCACCGAGTAGGCACCACGACTGGACAGACGCAGGCGCACACATCCGGAGTAGTCAGGTGCAAAAGGGTTAAGTGAAGAGCATTGACCGAACAACGACCCAATGCCTGGGAAGATGAAGAAGTTGATGACGGTTCAGATCATTTTGCTTTAGAACGACAGCTTCCGTGGCAGCTAAACCGGAATTTGCTACCCCAAAATCGTCCCTTAAAATTGGACGGCCGCTCATGGCGCGTGGACAGACCGTGTAACAAAGAGATGATTGGGCGAGAATGGTGCCAGGTTATTTTTCGGATCGTGAATACGGAGCATCACCTCAAACAATCGATGTCATCGATGAACGCTTGTGGGCTGGCCTTTACAGCTTGATCCAGACGGGAATTGGCAACGGATCATTTGGCCTACGCTTTCCGGAACAGTGCCCCGATGGAAACGGCCCGTGCGGATGTGACGTGCAGGCCTTCCGCCAGGTGTTAGTCGCCGAGGTGCCATGGATCGAATGGCCTCTCTCTCCGAACGCAGTGCCCGACACGCCAGTGATCCTCGATCTGCTCGAGTTCTGCGCTAGCTCGGTGGGTGAGCCGATTCAGGATGCTTATCATTCCTACTACCGTCACCATCACCTGAGTTGGGATCGAGACGCTGGTCTTTCGCGATTTGTGGCGGATGTGAACCTCCTCTTTCGTCGGAATGCTGTCGCCTATGAGCTCACAGCGACTGGCGAGGCTTGCCGCCTTCTCCCGCAGGCGATCGCCAATACAATTGGCTGGGCCTTGTTTCACACGGGCGACACGGAGACCGATAGGCTGCTTGAAGCCGCAAGACAGCGGATTCTCTCACCAAAGCCCGACGACCGCCGCGATGCGCTTGAAAAGTTGTGGGATGCGTTTGAGCGGCTAAAGACCCTGGAGCCGGGGACCGACAAGCGCGCGCAGGCCGATGCGCTGCTTGATCGTATCGCAGCGCATGGCTCCAGCTTCCGCCAAGCGCTCGGGCGCGAAGCCGCCGAACTGACCAAAATCGGCAATAGTTTTCGCATTCGTCATTCTGAGACGACGCAGGAAGCGCTTACCTCTCTCGATCAGGTCGACTACCTTTTCACCCGTATGTTTGCATTCGTGCGCTTGATCCTGAAGGGGACAAATCGTGGCGGGTGACCTCTATGGGCTCATCGCTGGCCTCCTTCAGGGGATGACGCACGCCCAGCTTAGCGATGAGCCGCAGCGGGTCGCAGGGCTGGTGGTGCCTTACGAGGAGGGCTTGTCAAAGCGGCAGCGTATCGAACAAGCGCTGGCGAATCTGACACAGGAGCAATTGGCCCAGCTTGCGCTGAATTTTGGGGCGGACCGTAGCGACATCCCTCTCGATGAAGCGGGCCGCAAGGTACTCGAGGCAAACGACCCGCCGATAACTCAAATCACACGACGAGACGTCGCACGCGCCCTGGGAGGCGATCTCGCTGGCGACCGCGGCACTGCGGAAGTCGTTGGACGCTATTTCGTGCTTTCCACACCGATTGAAGTTTTATTTGGAAGCCGCGGACAGAGCCTTGCTGACCAAGTTGAGCGGCATATGGATCGGAATCCAGGCGACTGGTCGGTGGAACGACTATTCAGTGAAATCGGCGCCTTTGACTGCTCCAATGCAAGGTTTGGTGCATTGCTCGAAGAAGCCGTTCATCCACTTTCTCGGTCAGGAGAAGATCAGGCGGGCATGGTCATCGCCCTGAACAAGATCCTAGCGCTCGACGGATACGAGCTCGTGCAAGAAGGTGAACTCTCCGGTCATCCTATCTTCGCCTTCCGTCCTGTTGTGCGTGGTGTCGGCGGTCGACCCAAGAATTTGATCTTTGCCTCGCGAGGACCGAAGCCGGAGATCGGCTTTGCCGACGCGATCAACAACGACATCATCATTCTGTCTGGCGAAGAGAGTTGTATGGTCTACGACCGACCGATCAGCGCGAGTGGCCTTTCGTGGTCGGAACTCGTTTCCTGGTGGAGCGAGGTTACGCCGGGGTCTAATGCCGCACAACTCGGGGCTCGCCTCCAGGAATCCTTGGCCTCGGACGCAGAACGCAAGCTTTTCGCGATGTATTTCAAGGCCTATCGGCCTGCCCTCGGCGAGGCGCTACCGGCACTCCTTCCACAGGTCTACCTTCACTATGATCCTGCCATCGTGAAAACCTTGCGCCGACGACTTCCACTGCCGCGTCAGCGAATGGACTTTCTGATGCTGCTCCACAACCGTCAGCGTATCGTTATCGAGGTCGATGGTAAGCATCATTTCACTGAAGGCGATCACCCATCATTGAAAGTCTACGCCGAAATGGTGTCGGCCGACCGCGAGCTGCGCCTTGCCGGATACGAAGTCTATCGTTTTGGTGCCAACGAGTTGGTCGGCAGCGGCGCGGAAGCGAAAATATTGGATTTCTTTGACAAACTCTTCCGGCTGCACCGCATTCGGAATTGAATTCACTCGCTGCGGCACCGCCGCGGAAGGTAAGATCATCCGTAACGGGTGGTTCGCTGTTCAAGCGCCTGATATCGACGGTCGACTTCTATTGCAGGATCTGCTGCCACGAGACGGTCAAGAATGCTACTCATATCGAAGCTGCTGCCGCCGTTCGGACCGAACATCACCCAGAGAAGGTCAAGGACCTGATGCGGGTACGCCTCCGGCGCCTGACTTTGTTTGATCGGATGAACGCTGGCACGCTCGCGCGCATAGGGACTTAAATAGGGTCGAAGCTTCGCCAGCGCATCAGGGAAATGCCTTCCAGATCCTACTGCAAGTGCCATCAGGTCACGGTTAAGCGCGTCGTCGACGAAACGGCGTTCCTTAGGCCAGACACGGTCGAAGAAAGGGGCGACCATGCGCTCCCAAGCCTCCTCGGCGCCTGCCTCGTCATTGTGCATCCAGCGCACTAAGACATCGAGCGCGCCGGTGCGAATCTTGAGCGGCGCTGCACGTAAAGCACGTCCAACATCGGCTTCACTTATGCCCCATCGGTCAGCATCGTCGCCGCGTACCGAGGCGAGCGCGGGTCGCAAAATGCCGGATGCGATCTGTGCAGCGAAACCCGAATCCGGGCGGGCCTCGACAACACCGCGCAAGACGGCCTCAGGCATCAACTTGGTGACTTCTGGAGTGATGCTGCTGTGTGAGACGAGCACCGCACGCAGCCCCCGTGCCTCATCCGTATCCGCCGCAAGACGGGGCATAACGTGAGCTTCGACGAGTTCCACATCGGCTAGGAGAATAAAGGCTAAGTCGTGGATTAGCACCGCACGCCCAACGACCCCAGCCTGACCATCGTCGCTCGCGACCAATGCGAGCCGAGCACGCTGCCGTTCCTCATGTGGTCCCTCGGACTTGCGAGTATGATCCAGTTCGGTGAGGAGGACCTGAACCAGCCTGCCGACGGCGCGATTGATTGCAGTTTCGTAGAGGTTCTTCTCGAAGTCGATCTCGTGATCTGAAAGCCGCACTGATGCCCAGAGCTTGTCGCACCAGTCCTCGAGATTGGCAAACGACCGTCGCGGCCCGAACATCAGCAGATCAACGACGCTCGCAGCGATAGGCTGAAGGGCTTGAATGTCCAACCCATCCAGAAGCGCCAAAGCATCGACCGCAAGTTGGTTGCGCAGCGGCGCATCCTTCTCGTCATTCCTAAACGCCAACGCCGCCAGCAAATCGTCCCACAAGGCAATGTTAGGTGCGGTCAACTGAGCGGCGGCAAGTGTCTCAAACGCGCCTTTGGGGTCCAATCGGCAATAGCTTCTCCACCCCATTTGCCGATCAATGTCGGGGCTCTGTCGGAGTTCCGTGGCAACTTTCAGGCGTTCGTCGGGATCCGCCTCGACGATCGGCCCACTATCGCCAACCACGTTCCGCACCCCATAGCTGTATGAACCGAAAAAGTCGCGGTCCTCGACTGCGCGATTGAGATGAGGCCACCGCCCCATGATTGCGTCGAGTTCACCCCGGCCCGCTTCCGAAAGCGCGCCTGCGGTGTCGAGCATTGTCAGACGGAGCCAGACCTCACTATCGCGAGCATGGACACGCCAGTCGACTTGGCCTTCCTCCAAAGGATAGCGAGCATAAAAGGCGTCGCCACTTGTCAATATCCGACCCTCTACGCCATCGAGGAGCGCGGTCGCGGCATCTGCGGCCCGGTCGCGCAGCGTAAGAGCCAACTCTCGGCGAATGATCCAGAAATCGGTGTCGTTCAGTTCGAGCAGCAACTGTAGCGCCTCATCCGCCGAGAAGGCTGCTGCATCACGCGCAGCATGGAGCAGCAGCCGAATGCCCATCCTCCCGGGCCACGTCCGCCACTGTGCCGCCTGCGCACGGGCGCGATCGCGATCGGTCGCCAAAGCTTTTGGGAAGGCGTTCACGATTGCTCTGACAAGGAAGAGCACGCCGTTGTGATGCTCATTTTGGCCATGGTCCTCGACCGAGGGAACGCTGTAGTCGCTGGTGTCGTAGTCCTCGACAATCATTCCAAGATCGACCGACTGCTGAAGAGAGGAACGTAGACTTTCGCTGCATAACTCAAGGATACGCACCGCGTGGCCATCAAGCGCATTCAACGCTTCGATGATTTCGGTTGCGCCATATTCGTCGATGACATGGAGGTCGAGCGCGACAAGGTTCGATAGCTGCGGTTCGCTCGCTTCCGCGCCGACGGTATCCGCTGCCGTTTCATCTTCGCCTTCATCATGGAGCTGCCAGCGCCTTCGGACCACAAGCGACGGCTCAAGCAACATCACCGACTGTGCGAGCTCGCCGTCGAGGATCAGGCCGGATTCAAGCTTTTGCTTTAGGGCGTAGGCATTCTCGTCGAAGTCGGCGGAACGCTCCATCACCCCTGCCGAAATCAGTATGCGCCAGGCCTTGAGCCAGAAGTTCGATGCCGGCGGGGCTTGTCGCAGCCGTTGATCGAGACGCGAGAGAAAGTCACGTCCGAAAATGGTGTGCCATTCGACGGCGATCATGAAACGCTGACGGTCTTCGAAATTGCGGGCAATCCAAGCAGGGATTACCCAAGAAGCGTCTTGAACCGACCAAAGCTTGTTCTCGTGAAAGATGCGGAACCAACGCGGATCGGCGATTGCGTCAAGCGCGACCGGCCAAAGATCGCTGCGATCTGTAAAGAGCCAAGATAGCTCACTCAGCAGCTGATCGGTTAGCGCGCTGCTGTCTCCCATAAGAATCTGGCGTGCGCGCGCCTCGCGCGATCGCTTGGGCCGCTCGATTATGTCGGCAAGCTGGTGGAGATCGCTCCAGAGCGGCGAATGATCAGGGACGCCGGTCGCAGGGTTGCGCTTACAATATGCGAGCGGCGTAACAGCCAGCGTGCCCCACCCCGCCTCGGCTTCAACCGGATCACGATCATAAGCGTCAAAAGCATAGACCGGGCGCAGGTCTGGAAAGCGTGCGCGATCAGCCTCCAGCACATTAAGGAAATAGCGAACGGGGGCATCGTTAGCGCTGTAGCCGATGAGGACGATTGTTTTGCAGCGGGCGAGATCGAACAGGAACCGCGAAGCCCAACCCGAACGCATATAGGCGTCACCATAGTCGGCGCTCGTTAGAACCAGTGGCGTCGGATCGAGGTCGAGTGACGGATCAACTAGTCTGCCGTGGATATGGATGATGCCCGAAAAACCGCTACCGCCAGGCGCGGGGAGCGACTGGCCGGCAAAACTTTCTGAGTGGATCAGCGGGGCCGGTAAACCTAGCGCTCGCTCGAGCAATGTGTCGAAATTGGTAGTGACGATGAGGACGCGATTACTGATGTCGCGCGAAAGTCGCAGTATCGTTCGGTGCTGGTCGAGCAGCGGATCGGCAGGCACCGCAAGCAATTCGGAAACAGTGCGCACCATCGCCTCCGGATCTGCAAGCCGACGACCGAGGGCACCGAGCACTTCCTCGAAGCGCTGACCGTCATATGACCGCTTCTCCGAAACATCCATCGCGACGCCGAGCTGCGCATAAGTTTGGTCGACCAGAGACTTGAAGTCCGGGAGCTGCGGCGCACTTACACCGGTGCCGCACAGGAACACGACCTCGCCTGCCATCAGTGCGTCAATGAGCGCTGACGGAAATTCAGGGCCGAGATCGGAGAATCGCAAAGACAACGCAAAAGCCCTCAAACAGATTGCCCCAAGGCAACCAATATCACCAACTCATAGCAGCGCCAGAAACTGGGAAGCGAGGTTTCTATTTCGCAATTAGCTTGAAGTTGGATCGCCTTGCGAAAGCTGGCACACCCAGTCTACCCTTAGTATATGAGCGAACCCAAGCGACATCACTGGTGGCCTGAGTTTCAGTCGCGCCAATGGGCAGGAGCAGACGGATTTCTACATGTTGTGCGCGCTGACGGTACAACGTTTCGCGCACCGCCTTCCAAAGTTGGCGTTGAAGGCGAGCTCTACACTCGAATCGACCCGAGCGGCGCCAAAGACCGCGATATTGAACACTGGTTTTCCCGTGAGATCGAGAACCCTTTCATAAGCGCACTGACGCGGCTGCAGAGCTTGAATGGCATTGAACGGAATAAATTCGCCGGACGCGGCGATCCGGTCCGACGAAAGGAGTTGCAAGAGTTGGGCTTTCTCGTTGGCGAATATGACGAGCGTATGCCCCTCTCGTTACAAATCCGCACCGCAATCGCCAACTACCTAGCGGCGATGGTTGTACGCAGCCCGACTTATCTTGCCAAACTCACCGTATGGCATGAGAGCAACAATTGCACTGGTGGCTTACCCGTTAGCAACGCGGCCTTTCGAGGGTTCGCACTTGAGAACATGCTTTACCTCTACGATGTGTATCGCGATGCAATCACCAGCAGCTGCATCAATTTGGTAATCGCGAATTGCAATCACGAGTTTCTGTTCGCCGACGGCGGTGTGGCGGCCAAGGAACCGTGGAGTAAACGGCCAATGCCTTTCGACCTCTATGTGCCGCTGACCCCGAAGCTTGCGCTTAACGTGCTACCGCTGCCCGGCGCATATACAAGCGGTCTTTGGATATCACGGGTCAATTCACGTGGCGTATCACGCTACAACCGCACGATGCTTGCCGATGCCAAGCGTTTCGTTTTCTCGAGGTCCACACCGCCGATCAGCTTCATAAGAAAATATTTTGGAGTACGAGCACCCTCGCCTTTCGGCTCTCGCTGGATCAATGGAAAGCTCGAAACCATATACGACCGAAGCAGAGATAATTAGCTCTGAATCAGAGATTTATGGTAAGCGGTGTTTTCAGTTCACGTTGACCCACGGCATGAGGTCGCCGACGCTGTTTGCTGGATGACCATCGGCGAGCTTGGTGAGCGTCTCGGTCAGCCAGGTGTGCGGGTTGATGCCGGCGATCTTGCAGTTTTCGATCAGCGTGGCGATGACCGCCCAGTTGTCCCCGCCCTCGTCTGAGCCCGCGAACAGGGCGTTCTTGCGGTTGAGGGCCAAGGGTCTGATCGATCGCTCGACGGTGTTGGTGTCGAGCTCGACCCGGCCATCATCAAGGAAGACGGTCAGCCCGTCCCAGCGGCTGAGCGCGTAGCGTATCGCTTCGGCCAGCTTGCTCTTGGTACTGACCTGGCGGAGCCGGGCTTCAAGATAGTGGTGCAGATCATCGACGATGACACGGGCGTGCTCGTTGCGGGCGGCGCGGCGATGGTCGGCACTGGTGCCGCGGACCTCACTCTCGACGGCATAGAGACCGGCGATCCGCTGCAGCACCTCGGTGGCAACCGGCGACCTGTCGGCGAGGTCGAAGAACTTGCGCCGGACGTGTGACCAGCAAAACGTGAGAGTGATCTGCTGCTGCCGCTTGGCGAGCGCGGTATATCCGCCATAGCCGTCAACCTGCAGGATGCCTGCAAAGTCCCCCAGATGCGCTTCGGCGCGCTCGCTCTTGCGGTCGGCCGCATAGACATAGGCCATCATCGGCGGATCGATACCGCCCCATGGGCGATCATCGCGGGCATACGCCCATAGCTGGCCGGTCTTGGTCCGCCCTCGTCCTGGATCGAGCACTGGCGCTGTCGTCTCGTCGGCAAACAGCCGCTCGGATCGTCGCAGTCGTTCCAGGATGTGGTCGCGTAGCGGGCGAAGATACCAGGCTGCCTGCCCGACCCAGTCAGCAAGGGTGGAGCGATCCAACTGGATGCCCTGGCGGGCATAGATCTGCGCCTGCCGGTAAAGCGGCAGGTGATCGGCATACTTGGCGACCAGCACCTGGGCGATCAGGGCTTCGGTGGGGATGCCGCCTTCGACAATACGAGCCGACGCCGGGGCCTGGACGACCGCGCTCTCGCAGGAGCGGCATCCATAGCGAGGCCGGCGGGTGACCAGGACACGGAACGTGGTCGGCACGACATCAAGCCGTTCGGCAACATCCTCGCTGATCTGGTGCAGCCCGCCGCCGCAGCATGGGCAGGTTTTATCCTCTATATCGACAATCTGCTCGATCCGTTCGAGGTGCGCAGGCAGCGAGCCGCGGTTGGTCTGGCGGGGACGATCGCCCTTGGGCTGAACCGTTCCAGCCTCACGCGCCGCGCGGGCTGCGCCAAGTGCCGTCTCGATATCCTCAAGGCCCAGCTGGAGTTGGTCGGGATCGAGCTGTTCGGACTTGCGGCCGAAAAGGTGGCGCATGAAGGCATCGATGATCGACTGCAGCCGCTCGATCTCTGCGTCAGCTTCGCCCTTGGCAACGGTCACGTCGGCAAGCTTGCGGGACTGCTCGAGCGCCAGCGCACGTAGCGCTTCGATGTCTTCTGGCAGGTCCGCTTCCATCAGCATGACGGCAGTGAATCAGCAGACGAAAGCCCAGTCAACCGGCAATCTGCGGCGCTATCGGGCGGCGTCCACCATGCACGCGGCGCCAGTCGAGACCCTCCAGCAAAGCACCAAGTTGGGCTGCCGTAACGCGCATCACACCGTCCTGGATGCCGGGCCACTTGAAGCCGCCGGACTCGAGCCTCTTGGCCATCAGGCACAGGCCGGTGCCATCCCACCAGACGAGCTTGATCCGGTCCGCGCGCTTCGCCCGAAAGACATAGATCACTCCGGAATATGGATCGCCGCCATACTCGGCGCTGACCAATGCAGCCAGCGCGTCGGGGCCTTTGCGAAAATCCACTGGCCGCGTTGCCACCATCACCCGCGCGCCAGGACCAGGACCGATCAACGTTGCACCTGAAGAGCCTGAATCACCGCTGCAGCCAGTCCGGGGCTCGCTGCTCGTCCGATCCGTACCACGGCACCGCCAAGCTCGACCTCAATCGCTACATCGCTCGACCTGGGCTTGGGACTGTCGGCTACGACCGGCACGAACATCGGTGCATGATCGCCATCAGTATCCGTTACTTGGCGGGCTGCCACTGCATAGCGGAGCTCTCGCCGCCAAGTGTAAAGCAATGATGTCCGAATGTCGTGCCGCCGCGCAAACGCGGCGATGTTGTCGCAACGCTCCAGCTCAGCGACAATCGCCAGCTTCTGCTCCAGCGTCCAAATACGCCGTCGGCCAGCCATGTCGCGCAGAACCTCCGGACGACCAATACGCTCCCGAGCCACTCCAATGCGGGTGTCCAGTGCGCTCGTAGGGTTGTTGTCTTCCATCCAACCCACCGTCTGCCTCAATCAACTACGGATGCAAGGTGGGCGGAAAACAGCGCTTACGATTTATGTCTAACGTTGGGGTCATTTGGCTTATTCACGCGAACGATGAGAGGTTTTCGAGCGCCTGGCGCCATCACCAAATTGCCGGGAAACTACTACGCAAAGCTGAATGACCTGCTCTGCAACGATGCTGCGGTCTCGCTACAGGAAAGTCTCACCGGCGTGGTTCTCGAACAGTGCGGCATCACGAACGTAACCGAGCAGTACCTCGACCTTCTTCTGCCGCGAGACCTCCTGCATCTTCGGCAATGAGGCCCCTGCCTTGGCCGCTTCGGTCAGGAACCCCGACCGAAGGGAGTGCGCTCCAACCGCAGCAGGATCGAGTCCTACCTTGTCCGCATAGCGTTGGATCAACCGCGCCACCGAGCGATCCGACATCGGCTCCTTCGTCATCAAGCCTTGAGCATTGGTGCGGAAGAACAGCGGTCCCGCCTCCCCTCCCCTGACGCCGAGCCATTCATTTAGGCGCGGACCGGGCTTGAGCACCTTGCCGGAGGGCACTGCGATGACCTGCCCTACCCCCTCCTGGTCGGTCTTGGAGTGCCGGATCGTCAGCTTGAGACCCTCGCGCACCAACTCGAGGTCAGCCAGCTGCAGCGCCACCAATTCAGAACGCCGCAGCGCCGCAGCGAGCCCAAGCGCCATAACTGCACGGTCACGGATCGCCCGCGGACTGTGCCCTTCAACAGCGGCGATCATCCGAGCCAGATCAGCTGCTAGAATTGCGCTCTTCTTGCGCGTCGGCCGAGCACGTTGCTCACGCCGGATCCCAGCAAGTGTGTCAGCAATCACATCACGTGGGTCGCGATGCTGGGGTGCGACCTGTCCCGCCTGCCTGTGATGCCAGGCGATGGCCGCAAGGTGCCGCCCGATGGTGCTGTCCGCCCTCCCCGCCTGCGCCAGCGAGGCAAGGTATGTGGCCACTGCCTCCGGCATAGCCGGCAGTGGATCGAGATCACGCACCCAGCACCATTCTTCGAACTGCCGCCAGTCGCTGTCATAGGCTCGGACAGTGTTTGCCGCCTTGGAGCGCGCCCGGTATGAGCGGGCCGCTTCAATCTCAGTCGCTAGCTGTGGCGGGATCGCATTCCCCAGCGGCGAAAGCGCGACTTCATCTGAAAGCCCCAATGCCTTGCTGCTGTCATTGTCCACGGCAACACTCCTCAAGCTTCATTGCCGCCATTGCGCCTTACCCCTGCTTCGGGCGCGGGCGACATCGCGGCGAATTTCGGCTGCTTTATATAGAATAGCGTGTTGTCCGTGAAGGGCTCTTATCGGACAGCAAAGGCACCGTACAAGCTGGGTATACTTTTTAGGCCATTTATATACTATCTGGCCGATGGCATCCGCACCAGCACCCTGGCAACTGACGCTTGCCCGCATCGAAGGCGCCCTCCCCTTCATCTCACCCGAGCTGTCCGAATGCCTTGCGCTGGCCTCACTCCGGCGCCTCTGGCGCATGCATGTGCGCGATTATCCGTTTGATAATCTTGGAATTGAACACAATCCGGGGCTTGAGGCCGACGAGCTTGTGCGCTCGTGGTATTCCGAAGAACGCCGTCAGTTCTTGTCGTGGATCAGCCGGCGAGGTCACCCTCCCCTCGCCCATGCCGCCAAGCTGGTCATGGCCGCCAAATGTCACTCTGAAGGGTTCAGCGAGGCCTACTTGCCCGCCGATCGTGCACTCGAACGGCTCGATGCGGTGCTGCCGACCCGTGATCCGATGGGGACCCTGCTTGAATGGTTGGCGGAGCTGCGAACTGAAGAAATCGACTTTCTCGAAGGCGGCAGCGAGATGCTTCAGGTCGGTGGGTTCGCGGTCACACGTTCGGCGCCGCGGGGGGCGGCCTGGGCTGCGTCGCTTGCGGCGGCCATGCGGCCACACTTGTTTGGGCTGGGGTCGGCTCCAATGGCGCTTGCTGGGGTCATGCCGCGTGCTGTGTTTCGTGAACTCCATGAAGAGCCGTTGCCCGTTGTGCTTCGCGCGGCGCTCCAGGTAGCCAGCGAAAAGGCTGAGGTCGATTTGCGCTTCCTGCGAAGGGCTGTCGTTCAGGCCGACGATGTACTTTCTGGGCTGTATGCCTCTTCGACTGCTCCGCAAACCTGGCGGATGATCGTCAGCTTGGGCCCACTTACCCGAGCTGAGCTCGCTCGGGGACTGGGTGTAACAAAGCGCACCGCTTCTCAATCGGTAGCTTCACTTCAGGAGGCAAGTATGGTGCTCCTTCGGCAGACCGACGGCGCTATATTGCCGGCCAGTGCTGATCTAGAACGGCGCGAATAGCCTCTTCCGCTTCCTGCCGTGTCGCGCCGCCCTTATTCAGCAACGTGACACGGACGCCCTTACGGTCAGCCCCATCGATCCGAAGCACTGGCTTCCCACTAGCACTGGCCACGGTTTCAGGCTTTCCTGACTTCTTGGGGGATCCTGACTTCTTGGGGGGGTCTGCCGCGAGAGCGAGCGCCTTGATCACCTCAATCACAGACATCGACTTGCCAGTCTGCTCGCGCTCTGCAGCAAGACGTTCCGCCTCACGGAAGGCGCGCTCCCGTCGATCCTCAGGCTTGAGGAGCGCTTTGAGCGCAATCGCATTGCGAATGCCAAGCTCCTGCGGATTGGCAAATGCCCTGGTCAGCCCATCTGGCAGCCGTGCCAGATCGAGATACCGCGTTAGCCAGCTTTCGGAGACTTTAAGCCTTTCCGCCATCGTCTTCTGCCGACCATCGTAATAGGCCGTCAGGGCGCGCAGATAGTCTTTTGCGCGTTCGAGATCGGTGAGATCATCCCTAGCCCGGTTTTCAATGTCCGCGAGCCTGAAGGCCTCTTCATCGCCCATCTCGCGTACGTCGACGAGAAACTTGAAGTCTGGATAGTTGTGCGAGCGCAGCCAGCTGATCGACCAGTGTCGGCGCGCTCCGCAAATGACCTCAAACTCAAACCCGTCATCTCCGGAAAGGCGACGGACGATCGCGGGTATCTCCTGCCGCCCTTGAGCCTTGATACTCTCAATAAGGTCCGCGCAGCGTTCCTCATTAAGCAGAGCATAGTCGCGGTTATGACCTGCCCACATCCGACACTTTGCTGGGTCAACAAGCTCATGTGTGCGAGAAACAATCGCTCCCGACGCCAGGTCAGCAAGACGGTTTGAACGCCCCGTAAGCACGTTTGAGGCAATGCTCGATCTACGAGGGGCAGCAGTATCCTCGGTCAGGTCAATACCTGCCGCCAGATCGGCCGCGAAACCACTGTTCTTCCTACTCATGCAAGCCTCCCATTAGCAGAATTGCACGCGTGCAATTTTCCAGCGGCTCATACCAAAGCCTCCTGACGGAGGCGCTTCTGATGGCTGGGCCACATCGATCGAATATCAACTTCGATTTCCGAATTCACGCCATCAAGATAGTTCAGGCAACGGTTGCGAACCGCCGAACTCGTGGCAGGGCCATCAAGCTCATACACTGTCATCAGCCGCGCTGTAGCATTGTCGATCTCGGCCGAGTCCTTGAGAGGCGTGCGAACCATCGCATGCCCGAATAGCGTCCGCATCAGCTGCAACAGCTCTTTCTGCATCGATTTATTCTCATCGACCTTGGACGCGACAAAGCGGAGGAACTTCAATTCTGGAGCGAGACCACGGTCTGCCAGCTGCTCAATCGTTTCATCTAGCATCGAGAGGAATGCAGCCGTCGAGGAGAAATCCATAACAGTCGGCGGTACCGGCACGACCAATGCGTTAGCGGCCCGCAGCACGGACAGCGAGATCGCCCCGAGGGCAGGCGGCGGATCCATCACCACGACATCGAACCGATCCGATATACTCTCGATTCCCTCCTTCAGTCGGTCAAGAAGCGCGCCGTTCCCCTGTGCCATCCGTGCGGCTAGTTCGTATTCGGAGTTGAACAAACGAAGGTTGGCGGGAATGAGCTCCAGACCGTCGAAGTGAGTCTTGCGGAGCGCGTAGTCCAGAGATGATCGCTCCCCCTCACGAAGGAACGGATAAAGGGTATCATCTTCGGTGAGGTCGAGATCCGGCACATACCCAAAAAGGGTCGTCGCCGAGGCTTGGCTGTCGCAATCGACGAGCGCAACACGGTAGCCTCTGATGGCCAGATACTGAGCAAGGTGAACGGCCAAAGTCGACTTACCAACACCTCCCTTGAAGTTCTGAACGGCCACGACACAGCAGGGATCGTTTGGAGCCCGATAGGGTCTTGTCCCGAACACGCCGCGCATGTCGTTCAGCTGGGCAAGCGTATATCTCTCTCGCCTGTTGTTGTCGGTCCTCGCAGGCTCTGGCAGGCGGCCGTCCTTTTCCGCATCACGGATAGCAGCCGGTGTGCGGCCCACAAGTTCGGACGCTTTCCCGATTGTAAAGGTTGGCTCGCGCCGGTCATCTGCCCTAGCGCTTCGCGCGGAATCTCGGAGCTTTTCGAGTACCGAGGAGGTTCGACTGGCCAGCGTCGCGACCGAGACCAAACGCTCGGCTTCTTCAATCTGAAGTCCGTTAGACACATGCCATCCTTTCGCAATTCCGCATATGCTACACCGACTTGCGCTTTTCGGTCAAGAAAATCGGGAATTTCGAAAGTTGGAGCGCATAATCGGTCAGAAATCTGGGTCGCCGCGCCCTATCCTGACTCGGTGGGGGCTTAGAAAATTGCACGCGTGCAATTTCTGCCGTTCAGGGTCGGCCCCGGCGATTGAACCACCCCTCACAGAACCCTTTCCAGGCGGCGATCAGCTTCGCACCGCGAAGCTTCTCCAAACGCTCACCCATATGCTCGCGAAAGCCGTTGGCGATCAGATCTACGTCCCAACCACCGCCATGCTTACGGCCTATCTCAAGGAGGTCGTCATGACCAAAGCGCAGCGTTCCCACTGGAAATGTCGCCTCGGATGGCTTCTTAGCTGAGACTGCTCCTCGCGGTGCCGGAATAGCCCCCTGCCCCACTGTAACGCTCTCTACAGCCCCATCACGCCTCGCCTGGCGTCCAGCTGAATGACGATCAAGCTCGTCGACAGTCTCAAGCACCTCTGGCGCGCCTTTGGGCTCGAACCGGAACTCGATCTCCGTGACTGTTCGACCCTGCCTGATTTCCCGCCACTCAACACGGAAGTGAGCAAGCTGGTCAATTTCGGATTTCGCCTTCTCCAGAACTTTGCGCCGAAGTTGAGCGAAGTCTGTGTAAACATCTGGTGGAATACCCAATGCTGCGCGCAGCGCCTGCATGTCTCCCCGCCAAGTTGCTTGTCGACGATGAAGCCGAAGTGCCCCCAGCTCATACAGCTTCAAGGCGTAGTTCGAACGAAAGCCAAGCACCGCTTGCCGATTGAGCACAGCATAGGTTTCGGATGCCTGGATGAGCTTGCGAGCATCTGGGGTGAATTCCCACTCGATCCATCCAGTTTCGCCGCCCTCCTCATCTGTCTCCTCCTTCGACCGCGAGATCAGGGAGAACAGGAGCGTCGCCTTCTTTCCCCGCCAGGATTTGTCATCGACGGCAAACAGCGTTCGGTGCAGTTCCTGAAGCATGTCGGTAATCCGCTCATTGCCCTTGTGGCCTCGCCGAATGTCCGCCTTACGTATGCGGTGAGGGCGATCCTCCCAGGCGTCACCCCCAGCTGTGAGGATCATGAGAGCGAGTAGTCGCGAAGCTGTCAGACTGAGAGATTCGCCTTTGACAAACTTGATTTCGATGATGCTGCCTGGCTTGGCGAACTCGTCGCCGCCCTTTGCCTTCAACGCGGCAGCAACCCGCATCGCACGGCCAGGGGATCCTTCCTCGGGCTTCTCTTCAGGAGCCTCGGCTATTGGGCTAACATCCGTTTCCATGCCATATTGCGATCAAAGCTTGATTCTTGATGTGCTGATTGCTGCCTGACCTGACCTCATCAGTCAAGTCAGGTCAGGATCAAGAGATGGCCGCAGCCCCCAAGAAGTCAGGATTGAGCCGGTCGGATATCGGGTCTGAATCACCCAAGAAACCGCGAGTCGCTAGGTTCTCCAGCAGGGCTTAAAATCGCGCTTGATTTTGATGCATGCGAGACCCAAAAATCCGGCCAAGCGGGCGACGGATCAACATCTAGACGGCTGCCCCCAAAAGGTCAGGAAGGCCCCAGAAGGTCAGGTGAGTTCCCCCGGCAAGTCAGGGTTAAGCCCCCGGCAAGTCAGGTAAAATCCCCCAACTGGTCAGGCAAGCCAGCGTAGGCAACTGATTTCACTACCAATTTACGCTCCGAATCTGAATCTTTAGAATCATGAATCCTTCCGCTGCAAGCAGCGGCGTTTTTTTATGATTGTTTTTGGAGATTGCGCGACGTCGCGAGGAGCATTCTCGGCTCAGACCAACCAAACGTCCTTGCACACGTTCTAAAAGTCGAGGCAGTGGTCAATCGCCTCAATGAATCACAGATGCTCCTGTGATTCAGATTTCCAGTTGGACCGAATGCTCAGCGTTCTGCCACCGGTTTCATATGGAGACGCCGAAGAACCAGTCGTGGCATTGGCAAGCAATAGACCCGTCCCGCAACGTCGCGCGCGACTATCATCTCTGGATTGAGACCGATCTGTTTGGCTGGACAACCGTTGAGCGGCGCTGGGGACGAATTGGTACGAAAGGGCAGGGGGTGACCACCAGCTTTCCGGACAGAAGACAGGCAGACACAATCGCACAGCAGATCCGGATCCGGCGCGAAAGCGCATTTAAGCGGATTGGTGTTCGCTACCAGGCAGTCGAGTGACTCCCCTCAACATTTAGGCGGATCTTCACAGCTGAACACTTCTCCATAAAACTCCCCAGTTTCGTTAAAGGGAGAGGGGGAAGGCCTGATGCGGTTCAGCATCAGGAGCAGACCGTGACCGACCTTTTTGAACAATCCAGCCAGAAGCTGGACGCAGCAATCACCGAAATCCAGCACGCCATCGCCACCGGACTGGCGAACAAGCAACGCCTGTTTGAGACGATGCGCCAGCTTTACGGGGAGGGCTCCGCAAACGGCGCATGGAGCCAGAGGGACGCCTTTGACCTACTCGAGGCGGCATTGACGCGCCACATGGCCGGACTGCTGAAGAAGCCTCAGATGCTGCACCAGATTTCGGAGATCAGTGCGCTTATCGAGGCACTGCCGACACATACGGTCAGAAGTGAAGACCAGATCAGGTTCCAGCAATTCTCGACGCCCGCAGACCTCGCAGCGCTTTGCGTGATTTTGGCGCAGCCGCTTGCAACCGATATCGTTCTTGAGCCGAGCGCCGGACATGGCGCTCTGGTGGCAACTTTGCCCGATGTCAGCGCATTACATCTCAACGAAATCGATCCGCGCAGGCGTGAAAAGCTGGCTCTGCTGTTTCCCGAGGCCACCATGGCAGGGATCGATGGGGCCATGCTGGCTTCGCATCTCGACGCGGCTGTGCAGCCAAGCCTGATCCTGATGAACCCGCCGTTCTCCCGATCAATGGGGCGAGGAGCAGACGAGTTCGCAGCGGTGCGTCACCTGCGCGCTGCCATAACGCGCCTCAAGCAGGGGGGCAGGATCGTCGCGATCATGCCGGACTGGTTCACGACCAGCGCAAAGCTTGCGAAAATCTACGAAGACACCTTTGCTTCTTGCACGGTCCGCACATCCATCCGCCTTGATAAATGCTATCACAAGCAGGGCACCAGCGTGGCCGTGCGCTTGTACGTGATCGACAAAATCCCGGGGCAGATCAGACCTGCAGTTTTGGCGCGACAGACAGTTACAGACGTTGCGTCTGCGGTTCCAATCATCAAACGCGTGACAGCCGAGCCCGACTGCGAACCGCGCGCGGTGCCGCCGAAAGCAAAGCCGGGTGCGCTCTTCAAAGCCATGCGGGCAACGCCGATCACAAAACCCGTCAAAGCGAGGGCAACCCAAGCCCCCAAGATCGAAGCACTGGCGTTCAGTACCCTGGACAAGCCGCGCGTGCTCGGTGAGCAAAGCGGGGTCTACATCCCGTACCGGCCAAGCCGGGTCGACATTGTTGGCGCACGCGAGCATCCGACGCCGCTCGTCGAAAGCGTGGCCATGGGCTCGATCCCGGCACCTATCCCAGATTATGTCCCGGCGCTGCAGGACCGGGTCCTTCAGGAAAGCCTGCTGTCCGAGGCCCAGATCGAAACTGTCATCTATGCCGGGAACGCGTGGCAGCAGTATCTGCCTGGCCTGTTCGTTCCCGCTGAAGAAGGCGTTGGCCTGCAACTCGACGAGCATGGGCGCGCCTACCGCAAAGGCTATTTCCTTGGCGATGGCACGGGGGCAGGGAAGGGCAGGCAGATCGCCGCCTGCATCCTTGATGGCTGGCTTGCGGGACGCCGCAAGGCCATCTGGATATCGAAGAACGAAAGCCTGCTCGAAGACGCGCGCCGCGACTGGAGTGCTATCGGAGGGCTAGCGGCCGACATTCAGCCGCTTTCCAACTGGACGATCGATCAGGCGGTTCCGTTTCGCGAAGGGATCCTGTTCGTCACTTACCCGACCCTTCGCAGCCAGCGTCAGGACGCCACCCGCCTGAAGCAGCTGCTCGATTGGGCGGGCGAGGATTTCGACGGTGTCATCGCCTTCGATGAGAGCCACGAGATGGGCGGGGTTGCAGGAGGCGAGGGCGCCCGCGGCACGAAAAGCGGATCGCTGCAGGGAATCGCCGGCGTGCTGCTGCAAAACAACCTGCCCGATGCCCGGGTTCTTTACGCCTCTGCGACTGGGGCCTCGGAGGTCAACAACCTTGCCTATGCCGTGCGGCTTGGTCTGTGGGGACCTGGCACCGCGTTTGCCAACAGGGAAGATTTCATCAGCCAGATCAGGGCAGGGGGCATCGCTGCGATGGAACTCGTGTCGCGGGACCTCAAGGCACTGGGCCTCTATCAGGCGCGCGCGCTTAGCTTTGCAGGCGTCGAATACGACATCCTGAAACATGATCTGACCGCCGAACAGATCGCCGTCTACGACACTTATGCCGACGCCTGGGCGATCATTCATCAGAACCTTGAGGAGGCGCTGGAGCTGACCGGTGTCGTCGATGAAATCGACGGCGCAACGCTCAACAGCGGTGCGAAAGCCGCAGCGCGAAGCCGGTTTGAAAGCACCAAGCAGCGGTTCTTCAACCAGCTGCTGCTGTCGATGAAGCTGCCCACGCTGATTGCTGCCATCAATTTCCATCTGGACCGCGATGAGGTGGTTGTCGTCCAACTGGTCTCGACCGCCGAAAGCATCCTCGATCGCCGTCTCGACAGCCTCTCGCCAGAAGAGCGCGCGGAGCTCGACCTCGACCTCAGCCCGCTCGACGCCGTGATCGAGTACCTCGAGCGCGCCTTCCCAACGCAACAGATGCAAGTATTCGTCGATGATACCGGCACTCAGCGCTCGGCACCGATGTTCGACGAGGAAGGCCGTCCAGTCCACAACCAGACTGCGATCGCCCGCCGCGGCGATATGATCGAGCACCTGTGCGCCATGCCGCCGATCAAGCCAGCGCTGGACGGGATCATCGAGCACTATGGACCGGAGAAGGTCGCCGAGGTGACCGGGCGCAGCAAGCGGCTTATAACCCAGAGCGACGGCCAGCAGCGTCTCGAGACCCGCTCGCCGCGGACGAACCAGTCCGAGACCGACCAGTTCATGGATGGCAGGAAGCCGATCCTTGTCTTCAGCGATGCGGGCGGCACCGGACGGTCCTATCACGCCAGCCTTGATGCAGCTTGCCAGAAGCGGCGCATCCACTTCCTGCTTGAGCCGGGATGGCGAGCCGACCGCGCCATCCAAGGGCTGGGCCGAACGCACCGGACACATCAGGCGAACACGCCGCTATTCCGGCCTGTCACCACGAACTGCAAAGGGGAACTGCGGTTCACCAGCACTATTGCACGCAGGCTCGACAGCCTGGGGGCGCTGACGCGGGGCCAACGCCAGACGGGCGGCCAGAACCTTTTTGACCCTGCCGACAATCTCGAAAGCGAATACGCCAAGGCCGCTCTCTCTACCTGGTTTGCCTTGCTGGCGGAGGGCAAGCTCAAGAGCGCAACGCTGATTGATTTTCAGCGCCGAAGCGGGCTCAAGATTGTCTCGGAAGACGGCATTCTCGAAGAGGACCTCCCGCCGATCCAGCGCTGGCTCAACCGCATCCTCGCGCTGCCGATCGGAATGCAGAATGCGATCTTCGAAGAATTCCTGGGGTTGGTCGAAGCGCGAGTGTCCGCAGCGCGCGAGGCCGGATCACTCGATGTCGGCGTCGAAACACTGCGGGTTGAACATGCCGTAGTCGTCGAAGACATAGTCCTGCGGACCGACGGGCGAACCGGCGCCACGTCACACTTGCTGCAGCTGGCTCTAAAGACGAGAGCACGACCGATCTCGCTTGAGCGTGTTCTTGAGCGCCGTGACTACGCCGACGGTTGCATTCTGCTCCACAATACCAAGAGCGGGAAAGCGGCCCTGGCCGAACCTTCGCGGCACTTCATGACTGAGCAAGGCGAGCTGATCAGGCGAGTTATCCTCCACCGTCCCCTGCGTCGGGAATACCACCACTTCGATGACCTTGCGGAATCGGCCTGGGAAGAAGCTCCGCGCCGGACTTTCGAGAAGCTGTGGCAAAGCGAGGTTGCGGAGCTTGCCGAACGGCTCACCACAGAGACCGTGTACCTCGCGACCGGCCTTCTCCTTCCGATCTGGTCAAGCCTGCCTATCGACTATCTGGAGGTCCGGCGCATCGTGGACGAGGAGGGCAGAAGCTGGCTCGGCCGCATGGTTCACGAGCTCGACGTGGCAAAGCTGCTCGAGAAATTCGATATTGCCTCCAACGTTGAACTAAGCTCGGACATGATCATCAAGGCGCTTGGCGAAGGCCGGACAATCCCGATCAAGCAGCCGTTCGAGGCGACCATCAAATGTTCGCGTGCGGCAGGCGAGCAGCGCTATGAAATCGCGGGGGCGCCTGTCGATCAGCTGCCCTGGCTGAAGAGCATCGGATGCTTCACGGAAATCATCGTGTTTCGTACGCGGGTGTTCATTCCGACAAAAGAAGCGCCGTCGGTCATCTGCGCGCTGCTTCGAGCATGTGGACCAGCAATGCCTGAGCCATCGATGCCGGCTGTCTCGGTTGAGCACTAACGCCCCACAATTTTTCCTTTTGGTATGCACCATCTGTGCAGCTTGGAATGGCGAGATATGGGATAAATCTGCCGCACCCACATGCTGTTGAGGTGGCAGGGTGCTGAATGGCGTTTGCTATGGATTACCTTGGAAGTCGCCTTTCCGCTTTGTGAACAGAGTAGCACTCGTCCCACCCGTGATTAGGTGGATTGTTCATTATGCTATTCGCTGACAGCTATACGCGAGCGCTGGTCCTTTTGATCTTTTCACAATTAGATGACTTCTAGCTTCTGTGGCAGCTCATTAGTTGGGATCGAGGGTGGAAGGACAACACCGCTAAACCGTTTATGACCTCTTCGCCTCAGAATGAGCTTCGCGCACAAAACCCACCGCTGGGCCGCTCGTGTAGCCGCACGGGCAAAGCTTGGTCTTCGCGCCCGCTAAGTCGCTCTCGGTCATATCACTCGGGATCTCATATCTCCTGCCCGATGTGAAACGAAGGTCAGGTCAGGATATGTCGGCCGACGACCAGTGAATGTGTACGATACGCCACTGCCCGTTCACTTGCTTTAGGATCATCGTCTCGACCGACCGGCTGTTGATCGCACGCGTGCGGTACGTTCCGGTCACCGTTTCGACACTCATGACCCAGGCCATATCGCCCTGCATACCATGCGAGCGACTGACCAGGGTTCGCGGCACTGCGGCGCTGAAGGCAGCGTCGGCTTCCAGATGATGGCTGGCATATTCGGCGCGGCTGTTTTCAACGCCGCCAGATTCAAAAATAACGACGTCTTCAGAAAGGTGCATTAGCGCCGCGCCTGTATCGCCGCTGGCAAGTGCAGCATGGAAGGCCATGACAGTTCCGACCGGTGTTGCCGCGTCGATAGTGGCGCTCGGCGCTCCCGAGCCCGGCGTTCGCGGCGCATCGTGCGCCCCGGGATGCGCAGCCGTCAGACTTAGCCCGATCGCTAACATAGCAGCGAGACGCGCCGCGTGCCGCCCTGCCAATTGACCCACTTCACTCTTGAACATGACCTTGTTCCTCCATGTGTCCCGTTTGCATTTACATCATCATTGGCGACATCGTGCCCAGCACCGCAACCAGACCGATTACACCGCCGGCCAGCAGCAGCTCGCCTGCGAGGCTTCTGCGAAGGCGTGACAATGCGTTATTGGGCTCCGCAGTCTCGCGGCGTGGGTCGAAAACCGCCCGTCGTCCGATCGAGGCGTTATGCGCGCCGAATGCCAGCATGATGCCAACCAACAGGACCTTGGCGATCAGCAAGATGCCATAAGGCGTGGCCAAAACCGCCACGCTGTTCTCCAGTCCAAAGATCAACTGCGCGTTGATCACGCCCGTCAGTGCAGCTGCAGCGACCAGGCCGACGCCTAGCGGCGCGAACCCGTGCATCACGCGAAGCAGCGGCAAGGCTGGGATGAGATCGGGCTGCCGGTGGGCTTTGACCATAAGCATGAGGAACCAACATATTGCGCCCAGCCACAGGCTGGTCGCCAGCAGATGGACGCCATTGTTCAAGCGGTGGAACAGGCCTAATCCACCTTCGGTTGCAGCCGCATGGCCGCTCCAGCTGAGCGTCAGCAATGCGCCAGCGAAGCACAAGGCTGCGATCAACGAAGTTGGCCTACCTGCTCGGCTTGCCAGCAGCGCGCAAAGGCCGACAATCAGCAGGGCCAAGCGTATCAAAAACGCCATGCCCATCTCGGTGCCGATGATCATCGCTTCGATCATTGGCCAGTCGAGCGAAGCAATCGGCGCGCCCATCATCGCTGCAATCGACACCAGCATCAGCGCCATTGAGAACAGCGGCGCACAAATGGCGACGAGGGTCAGAGCAGCCCTACCCTCACCCTGCGACACCCACTCCAGGTGCCGCAGCTTCAGAAATCGAAACGCCGTCCAACCGAACAGGCCGAGCAGCATCGCATAATGCGCAACCCGCAGAACCTGTTCGGTTAGCTCACCCATTTCCATATCAGCCGATGATGAAGCTGACTTTACCTGTCATGCGATGGCCGTCAGCTCCGGCCGCCTGCCAGCGCACCTCATAGGTTCCTTTAGCCAGCGGCTTTTTCAGGTTGAGCGTCATCGTCTTGTTTCCGTTGGACCAGGCAGTGGTGAAGTTGCGGATTGACATCTCGCCGTGGTTTGCCATGCCCGGCATTGCGGTCATCACGATGCTTGCCGCCGCTGTTGGCGGGAGCAGTGCTTCACTGAATGTCAGCGTCACGACGCGCGCGCTGCCAACGGTCGCTCCCTCCGCCGGTGTTGATGCGACGACCTTGGTGTGAGCAAGCGCAGCGGACGGAACTGCAAGCGGAGCGGCAACCATTGCGATTGCGGCAAAAACAGAAGCGAATTTCATGGGAATTTCCTTTACTTCAAAACCAGAAACGGATGCCGACGAGAAAGTTGGTGACGCTGGGATCCTCGCCCCGTGCGCGGGCGTAATCGGCGCTGCCACCGAGGCGCCAGCTTTGTTCAATGCCGATGTAAGGGGCGAACTCGCGAATGAATTCGTAGCGCAGACGGACACCAGCCTCGATCGTGTCGATCCCGGCTCCAACGCCCAAAAGCGGAATGTCTTGCGCTGACAAGTTGACCTCGGCGCGTGGTTGCAGGATCAGACGCTGTGTAATGCGCTGGTCAACCTCGCCCTCGATCCGCGCTGTGAGATCGCCGCGCTGGGACAAGAAAAATGCGGCGTCGACTTCGAACTGGTAAGGCGAAAGGCCTTGCACGCCAATCACTGCATGCGTGGTGTCAGGTCCGCCGAGGTCTTGCCGCACGCCCGCCTGCAGATCCCAAAAGGGAGCAATGGCCCGCGCGTAAAGTGCCTGAACCTCGGCTTGTTCAATCGGTTCGCCGAACGTGCCTTCACCTTCGCTCTTGAACCAGAGCCGGCTCGTCGGGCCACCATAGTAGCCTTGTAAGTCCCACAGGTAGCCGTCTGCACCTTCGCGCACTTGTGTCTCGAACCGGTCGCCCTGGAACCAGAAGACCGGGAAATCGCCATGGGTGCGTTGCAAATCCTCACGCGAAGCCCGCATCGCGTCGGCGCCCCAAATGGCATCGGCAGCGCGCGGTGGACCGCTTCCGGCCTCAGGTGGCGGCGGGGTTTCCATGCCTGGTCCAGGCGATGCCGACGCTGCGTCGTCCATCATCCCATGATCCATGGTGCTGTGGTCCATGCCAGCCATCGGATCGGCAGGCGCAGCCGGCCCACCCGTTATGTCATGGCCCGCGTGAGGGTCGATTGGCTCAGCGGTCGCAGGCTGCTCAGGCATGACGTGCCCCGCGTGCGGATCGACCCGATCAGGCGCGGGCGTGGCCGGCGCCGCCGGCATGTCGTGCCCGGCATGGGGATCGGCGGGCGCTGGAGCAGGTGTCGGCGCTGGCGCTGGCGCAGGCATTGGATGCCCTTGATGCTGCGCGAAGGCCGGAACGGAGATCAACGCACTCCCGAGCAGGGCCGCCGACAGGACAGACCGCACGCTCATGCGCCGCCGCCCGGACCGACCACGGTCACGGTCTGCATCATCCCGCCATGCATGTGATACATCAGGTGGCAGTGGAAGGCCCAGTCGCCGGGTTCGTTGGCGGTGAGATCAAATTGCGCGCTGGCGCCGGGCTGGACGATGACAACGTTCTTGCGCGGCTGATGCGCAGCGCTTTCCCCGTTGACCAGTTCGAAGAACATGCCGTGCAGGTGGATCGGGTGCGCCATCATCGTGTTGTTGATGAGCTTCACCCGTACCCGCTCGTTCCAGGCAAAGCGGATCGGTACATCGCTGACGGCCGAATACATCCGCCCGTCGAACGACCACATGTAGCGCTCCATGTTGCCGGTGAGGTGGAGTTCGAGCAATCGCGATGGCTCGCGCGTGTCCCGATTGGGCTCGAGCGCGGTGAGCATCCGATAATTGAGCACGCGGTGCGGCATATCACGCAGGCCAAGGCCGGGATCGCCCATTTTGTCCGTCGGTGCCATCGACACCATGTCAATCCCCGGGCCAATCGCCACATCAGGCGGTAGCAGCGTGGTGTCGCGCATGATCATGCCGTCCATGCTCATTCCGCCCATCGCCATCCCGGCCATCGCGTCGTCGCCCGGCGCTGCGGATGTACCATGCCCCATGGCGGTATGATCCGCCGCTCCCACAGCGTCGGCAGCGCTGCCAGTTTGTACGCTGTGATCCATCGTGCCGTGGTCCATCCCACCGGCACCATGGTTCATGCCCATATCGCCCATCGTCAGCAGCGGCGGATCGCGCAGGGCCGGAACCGCAGCGCGCGCGCCGGGGCGACTGGCCAGCATCGCCAGCGCCATGCCGGAACGATCCATGGACTCAGCCACGATGGCATAGGCTTCGTCCCTGCCCGGCGTAACGATGACGTCGTAGATCTCGGCAGTGCCGATCTGGAACTCATCAACCTCGACCGGTCGCACGTTCTGGCCATCGGCAGCGATGACCGTCATTGGCAGCCCCGGAATGCGAACATTGAAGAAGCTCTGCGCCGATCCATTGATGATGCGCAGCCGCACGCGTTCTCCGGCGCGGAACAGATATTCCATCCCCTCGGTCGGGCCGCGCCCATTGGCGAGAAAGGTGTAAGTCGGCGCGCCGATATCCATGATGTCGGTCGGCATCATCCGCATCTCGGCCCACATCCGCCGTTCTTCGCCCGACATCGGATATTGATCGGTCCAGGTGCTGACCTGCCGGTTGAAATAGGCTTCGCCAGTGCGCAGCCGGCTCATGATGAAATGCGGGTCGAGCACCGTGAAGTCGCTCAGCAGCAGGATGTAATCGCGATCGAACGAAACCGGCTCTGCACCGGCGGGATCAATGATCATCGGGCCGTAATGGCCGGACTGCTCCTGCAGACCCGAATGGCTGTGATACCAATAGGTGCCCGACTGGCGGATGGGGAATTCATAGGTGAAGGTCTGGCCCGGTTTGATACCCGGAAAGCTGATGCCGGGCACCCCATCCATATGAAATGGCAAAAGGAAACCGTGCCAGTGGACCGATGTGTCTGTCTCCAGATTATTGGTGACATTGAGGCGGACATTCTGCCCTTCGCGCAGCCGGATCAGCGGGCCGGGTACACTGCCATTGACGGCAATGCCTGGGCCGCGCCGCCCTTCGACAATGCGGTGGCCGCTGCCAACGGTCAGGTCGATGACATCGCCTGATAGCTCGCCAAAGCCTGCAGGAATACGCGGGCCGCCGCGCCCATGGCTGCCGCTGCGGTGGACGCTGTGACCCTGCGCCCAGGCCGGCATGGCAGCCAAGGCGGATCCCGCGCCAAGGGCGGCGATCAGGTGACGTCGTGTAAGGTTCGGACTGTTCATACGCTCCTATACGCGCGCGTCCGGACCACCCCTCAAAATGCCCACCAATTTTTGACGCGCGCGCGAAAGCCGCGTCTCCACCGCCTTGACACTGATGCCCAGCGTCGTTGCGGCCTCCTGCTGGCTCAGTCCCTCAACCGTGCACAAAATCAACACGTCTTTCAGCTTGGATGGAAGCTCGGCGATCGCACGGGCTGTCGCTGCAAGCTCGGCGCGGTCTGCAGCAAGTGTTTCCGCCGAGGGCGCATCATCGGCAATCAAGTCCGCCGTGTGATCGGGCATCGGCAGACCGACGAACCGCCTGACCGCGCGGCGACGAGCCCAGTCCCGGCATTTGTTGAGCGTGATGGCACTGATCCAGGCCTTGAAAGGCCGCTCGGGATCATAACGGTTCAGCGCGCCAAATGCGGCGACGAACGTTTCCTGCGCAATATCGAAGGCTTCCTCAGGATCACCCGTCGCGGAGCGCGCAAGCCGGTACACGGTCTCACGGTAGCGCTCGACGAGCGCACGTTGCGCGCCCGACAGGCCAGCCCGCGCGTCGCGTATAAGCGCCGCGTCCAGATTGTCAGAGGTCACTGCGGTTGTGCAGCGAGGCTCTTGCTAACCACTGCATCGAACCGCGCCTGTTGATCGGGACGAAGAATGGCCCGCATCGCGAAAACATGCTCGAGCGTCGCCTTCTGGAGGTCCCCCATCGCATTATGCGTATCGTCCACCGCCGCAGAAACGCGGGGACCATATTCATGTTCAGCGGCAATAGCGTCGCCAAGCAGTGCATTGCTGCGCCTCAGCCGGTCTTCGAGCGCCTCGCGCCGCGCTGCAAACTGGCGCTCCAATGCGGTCAGTTCTTGTTCCTGGGCCGGATCGAGGTCGAGCTCACCATGTATCAAGGCGTGGAGTTCAGCCCCGCCATGGTGCGGTGCGGGTTGAAGCATGCGCCCAAGCCAAACCCCGACCAGCGCGAGCGCAATGATCAGCCCCGCCGCCAAGGCGATACGACGAAGGTTCATTCCTGACCCAGTGCAATCAAGGGCGTAAGCGAAGCCGGCGGCCCGAAGGCAGCCAGGGGCACTTCGGCGCGTGCAGGCACCTGAAGCCCGCCAACGACCCCCATCCCCAGCGACACCACGAGCCCCAATCCGAGCATCGCCCGCGTCTGCCGGACCTCGTTCTGCGCGCGCGCCGCCAGCCTTCCGCCATCAATGGCGGAAAGGTCCGGCACGGGAAGGCTGGCCAATCGGGCGAGATTTGCATCGACGTCCATCAAGAAGCTCCTTTGGAATTGTATACGCAGGCGCGGCAAAAACCCCTCAACTTGCCACCTGCGATCCTGCATTTTCCTGCGGAAAGCTGAAAGCATCGATGATGGGACAGGGTCCGGATTGTTCCAACGCACAGTCGTCGGCGAGCCTGACGAGGGCTCCCCGCATGGTTTGCAAGGTCGCGATTTTCTCATCGAGCGCCGCGATCCGAGCGCGCGCAAGGTCCTGCGCCGCTGTGCGATCGCCGGTATCGAGAGCAAGAAGCGTCGCGATCTCGTCAAGCGTGAAGCCTGCAGTCTGCGCCGAGCGGATCGATTGCAAACGGCCAAGATCGCTGCGCGTGTAGCGGCGTGGCCCCTCATGCCGCGCAGGCTGCGGCAGCAATCCGCGCCGCTGATAATAGCGGATCGTCTCGACGTTGACTCCGCCTGCGCGGGCAAGTTCACCAATTTTCATTTTAGCCCTTGATCCCGTACCATGGTACGGAACCTATATGGGCCGAATTGCAGCGATTCAAAGGAAATCACCAATGCCCTCACCCGCCAAAACCGCCGTGCTCCACCGCATGGTCATGCCCAATCACACATGTCCTTATGGCCTTAAATCAAAGCATCTGCTCAAAACGCGCGGCTACAAGGTGGATGATCGGCACCTCACCACGCGCGAACAAACCGATGCCTTCAAGGCTCAACACGGCGTTGCGACCACCCCCCAAACCTTCATCGATGGTGAGCGTATTGGAGGTCATGACGACCTGCGGCGATTCTTCGGGATCAAGGTCCCTGATCCCAACGCTACCAGCTATCGTCCGATCATCGCGCTCTTCGCCATGACCGCAGCGATGGCAATTGCGGCCGGCATCGCGGTCGATGGCACGGCCCTGAGCATTCGCGTTGCCGAGTGGTTTATCGCGTTCAGCATGTGCGTCTTGGCGCTGCTCAAGCTCCAGAACGTCGACAAGTTTGCGACCATGTTCCTCAATTACGACCTCTTGGCAAAGCGCTGGGTGCCTTATGCGACCCTCTATCCCTTCGCCGAGGGCCTGGCCGGTGTGCTCATGGTTTCAGGCCAGCTCCATTGGATCTCGATACCGGTGGCGCTGTTCATCGGCACGATCGGTGCGATCTCGGTCTTCAAGGCAGTCTATATCGATAAGCGCGAACTCAAATGCGCTTGCGTTGGCGGCGACAGCAATGTGCCGCTCGGCTTCGTCTCATTGACAGAAAACCTGATGATGATCGGCATGGCGCTGTGGATGATGACGTAGGGTAGAAATCGCCAATTCAGCGATGCATTGGCGTTTCATCAGTGCACGGCACAGCTTCTGTCTGGATCGTCACATGATGGATCGCAAACTGCGCTTTCAGCATAACTGTAACGGCGCGCCGCACCGCTTCTGCATCCTCCACGCCGCCAATCGCAACATGCGCGGTTAGGCTGGCATCGTCGCCCGCGACTGACCACAGGTGCAGGTCGTGAACCCCGTTCACGCCCTGCATCTCGGCCATCGCAGTGCGGATGGCTATGAGGTCAAACCCGCGTGGCACCCCTTGCAGGAGGATATGGGCATGAAAACTCCTCAGATCGACGTCAGACTGCGCGAGACCAAGGCAGCCACACGCAGAAGCCATGCAAGTTTAGGGGACGGCGCCGAAGCGGCGGAGCCTACGCCAAAGATCTGAAGTTGACGTCACATTGCACCCACTGGCGCGGCGGATTGCATCTGAGAGACTGCGGCGGAGCCCCAGGTAATCAGGAGCGCGGCAACTAGCCGCCAAAAAAGGCCAAAGGGCGTCATTTGGTCCCTCGCAACTCGCTGCGAGCCTCCCTGATGATTTGCCAAGCTGAACGAAGGAAGATTACGGCGATCACTAGAGCTACAATGATGTCTGGCCATGCACTGCCGAGCCAGAAAACGAGTCCGGCAGCGGCGATCACAGCCACGTTGTTGATCGCATCATTGCGGGAGAATAGCCAAATCGCTCGTGCCTGAGCATCGCCCCCTTCCCGGAAACGAGCCAAGATCATTGCAGCGGTCACATTCACAGCAAGCGCAGCAATGCCGATGCCTCCCATAAGCTCAGGCTCCGGTGGAATTGCGTAAAGCGTCCGCCAAATTGCCATTCCCATAACTGAGATGCCAAGAGCGCCGAGAAAAAATCCTTGAGTAAGCGCGATCTTGGCTCGTGTAGTCCCCGGCCAGCCGAGAGCTAGTAAGCCCACGAACGTGATCGACCCGTCACCCAGAAAATCTAGGGAATCGGCCTTCAAAGCTTGGCTGTTCGCAAGAAATCCGCCTGCGATCTCGAACAAACCAAAGCTGACATTGAGGATAACGACCCACCAGAGCGCTCGGCGGTATGCCGGGTCAACTTCGGCCCGCTTGGCGTCACCGGTGCAGCCGCAACCATCTGATTCGTTCACATCCATTCGGAGATATTACAACCTCCAGCCGCTGGAGGAGCAAGCTCTTTGTAGACAACGCGAAAAAGATTCGCTGATTAGAATGGCAAGTGGTCCGCGTTAGGTGGCATCTGAATGGCGCTGCATCGAGACGCATCTAGCCAGATCGGGCCAGGCAATTTAGGTGCTCCAGCCAATGGAGGGTCAACATGGCATCTGAAAAAAACCTCATGATCGGCGACTTAGCGTCGGCCACAGGAACAAAGGTCAACACCATCAGATATTACGAGGAGATCGGCCTCATGCGAACCGCAGTTCGAACTGGGTCAGGGCGGCGCACCTTTCTCCCAGCGGATCTCGAGCGCCTGAGATTTATTCGACACGCGAGGAAACTTGGTTTTCAAATAGATGAAATTCGATCGCTGCTAGCTCTGAGCGATAATCCGGTACAGCAATGTAGCGATGTTACCCTGATCACACAAAAGCACTTGGCCAACGTGATTGAAAAGATTTCGCAATTGGAGCTATTGCGGGATGAGCTCGATCGGATCGCTGGATCATGTACTGGCGGCGTTGTGACCGAATGTCGTATCTTAGAGGCCCTAAGCGCTGAGAGTTCGATCATCGCGGTGCGCTGACAACGAGACCTAGAAAGAAAGATTTAGCCCATTTGCCGAACACTAAGCGCTTGAAGAAGTTTCGCGGCCATCCGATAAACGAGTTGATGCCGAAGCATAGACAATAGAGTTGGGATCGGCCCTGTGCCAAAACGACGAAGTTCGCAAGGATGAGCAATTGTTGAAAGATTGGGCTCCTACCTCCGCCCGCGCGGACAATGGCTAGCTGCAATGATCATCGGGCGCGTCTGTCGTTTATCCACCACTAGTATCAAGTCGTATTGTTTCAATTGAAGGCGGCCACGTCCTGTCATGATCGGCCTCGATCATCATGCCGGTCAACTGCGAATCGAAGATCCTCCGGGATTGGTATCCGCGCAAAAGCGCTCACATTTGATCGCCCGGTGTTACCTTCTGGTGGCCGCCCAGTCACCGCGCCAAGTGGGGCCAGAATGATCCTGACCAACTGCCCCAGAACTTCGCTCCATTCGTGCCGTCGCATCGCAATCGCCAGCATTGCACCGTGACTGGCGAGATGCGGGCCAAGATAGGGCTGCGAAACGATATGCACCCGCTCCAGGTGGTGCCACACAAGATCATCGTCGCCCGCTTCGACCGCTGACCGGTATGCCGCCATTTCGGCCGCGATCACCCGCCGCGCCGCGAGGCTCTTGGCAAGCCCCCGCCAGCGTCGCTGCCGGTGCCAATAGAAGATCTGCGCGAAGGCCCAGATGAACGGGGTCAGGGCTCCGGCCGAAACTTCGACCTCGTCGCTGTAACGCGTCCCGCCGTCCTTATCCGGCGCGACCGTAATCCAATGATCCCACTTCGAGATGATGGCACTATAGCCGTCATCTCGCAGTCGCTTGGGCCACTGGGTGCCCTTAGCTTCGTGCAGGGACGTCACGATCCACTGGGTTCCGAAGGGGATCATTCCGAACAGCCGGAGCTTAATCTGATAGCGCCCGCCGGGCTGAAAGCTCTCGAACGCCGCATCGTCGGCCGGGATGAAGCGCACCAGCGGCCAGGCGATATGCTGCAACAGGCCCGCCGTCTGGACCTCTGCCCAGACAGATTCCGGCTTGAGCGCGATACGTGTCGAACGGGAAACCTTCATGCCGCAACGCTCCCCAACTCACGCC
>VYKZ01000015.1_pt1 | contig 132562 bp, 110 predicted proteins | sample 5114421 | NCBI WGS metagenome assembly VYKZ01 (sample SAMN12291788, study PRJNA351875) | freshwater metagenome | isolation source: freshwater lake | place: USA: Michigan, Gull Lake | collected 2013-08-08 | reverse complement strand
GGAGGAGGCGGCGGGGGCGGCGGAGGCGGCGGGGGCGGCGGGGGCGGCGGCGGCGGCGGAGCCGCTTCTTCACCACCGAAGTTGTAGATGATGCTGCCCAGGATCGAGTGGCTGCGGAAGCGGCCATCGAAATCACGTCCACCGGCGTCGATCAGGCTGACCGAGTCGCTGTTGAAGAAGCGATACTTCAGACCCACGTCCCAGCTGTCGCTGAGCGGAGCGCGAACGCCTGCCAGGATCTGCCACGCAAAGCCGGTGTCAGAATCGTTCAGGAATGCAGCGCGGCCGGGGTTGGTGGCAGCTGCAGTGATGTCCGTACGGGCAACACCGACACCGCCGCCGACAAAGCCCTGAAGGCCATCATCGGGACCGAAGTCGACCAGGCCGTTCAGCATGAACGCGAGCACGTTGGCCGAGCCAACTGCGTTCGAACGACCAACCAGAGCGGGAAGGGGCGCACCACGTGCGATGGCCACAGTGCTCTGAACGTCGGTCACATCGGCTTCGCGATAGCTGACTTCAGCTTCGAGACGGAACGGGCCGAAATCGTAGCCGACAATGCCGCCGACATCATAGCCGGTGTCGGTGTCGAGGGTGACACCGTTGTTGACCGCACCGACGTCGAACTGAATGTCCTCGACGAGCATGGCGCCGCCTTCGACGCCAACATACCACTGGCCATCACGGGCAAGCGCCGGTGTGGTCAGGGCGGTAGATGCCAACGCCAGTCCTATGACTAACTTTCGCATAGATATTCCCCTTATAATTAGGATTTGAAACGACAACTCGGCAACGTTACTAACGCCAACCCGGTTGCCACGCAAGCGCGGTTTTAAAGATAGTGTTGCCGAAATGTCGCCATTTCAGGGGGTGCCGGACAAAAAATGGCGCTCGCCAGAGGGTCGATGCAGGATTGGGGCAGACGCGGCTGGCGATAAGCGAATCATAAGCGCAGAATGCCCATGAGATCAATCATGTAGCGGCAACAAGGCCAAATTCGCGCAACGCTACCAGCAGCGCGGTGAGCACAGTGCGCGCTTCTGCATCCACCACCGCCCCGCCCGCAGGGTCCGCGATCGCCTCGGCACCGAGCCATTCGGCGCCATCGAAGCGGCGCATCACGCCGTCAGCACGGTCGTAAATCCGCATGCCCTCAAGCGGCGGCGCAAATCGCCAGCCGCCTGCGGTGGATATGGCGATGTGCGATTCCCAGCCCGCCCAAGCGCCGGCCGGAGACGCCCCGACAATCCACGCCCTGCCCTCTTCGGCATCGACAGTGCTCGGGTCGGAGGCGACCCCCTCGACACATCCGCCAAGCAGGGCATCGATCACCACCAGCGCCTCGTTGTGCGTCAGTTCCTTTTGTGCCTGCGCGGCGAACAGCATCGGCAGGTCGAAATTCGGCGTACGCGACATGATCAAAGCTCCTCAGACATCGGCCATAGCCGGGTTTATAGCGGCAGATCGACCAGCAAGGGCGGCGACAGGCCCAGCGCACCCTGCTGGACGATGGCGGCGCGAAGCGACAGGCTCGCCGCCGCGCGCAGGCCAGCGATGGCCGCAGCATCGAACGCGATGGCAGGTTCATGGACGGTGAAATCGGCGATCACGCTGCCATCGGCGGATATGGCCACGCGATAGGCCTCGCTGTCTTCGCCAAGCGGCACATCGATGCCATCGCGCCAGGCAAAGCCGCTGCGGCTGCGTCTGATCCAGCTGACCAGCAGCCCCCCTGCCCCGTCGTCGCGCCAGCTGCCATGCACCGGTGCCAGCGGACGCACCGCGCGGCCATGGCTTGCAAGTTCGGCGAGCACGGGATCGGGATCGTCCCGGCCTTGCGCGGCGGCGCGAAAGCCGGGTTCCACTCCGATCTGCGCCGGGTCGACCAGCCCCAGCGCCTCGGTGATCAGCACGAAGGGCTCGTCGGCCGCATGCCCGTCGATCGCATCCTCGGTTGCTCCCCGACCGCGCCACAGCCCCGACAGCCGGAACATGCCGTCGCCCAAGGGCTCGGCACGCGCGAACTGGATCGCCTCGGATCCGATCATCGCCAGATTTGCGCCGCGCGACAGCGCCGCATCATCGGCATTGACCAGCGCGAACGGACCATCGCGCACGAGCTGCACGGTCAGGCTGGTAAGGTCGTCGCGCAGCAGCGGGGACCCCGGACCCAGCGCCCCGATGCTGCGGCCCATGGTCGCACCGACCCTCAGCACATCCAGCAGATCGCCCAGATCACCATCGGCCTCGCACCGATAGACCGTAGCGCCGCGCCACCCCGAAAGCGGTCCCGCGACCGCCAGCGCAATGTGCGAATGCGCCATCGGCCGGTCCATCGGCGAAGGCAGGTCGAACAGCGCGAACCGAGTGGGACCGATACCGCCATCGGGTGTGTTGACGCTGCGCCCGGGGTCTGCGCCCAAGGGCAATGCAACGCCGGCAGGCCTGTGGCTGGCAAGCGCCAGATCGATGCCATCGGCGCTCCATCGCCAGTGCAGCACGCGCCAAAGGCCGGGCACGCCCTCGATCGAAACACATTGGCCCGGCAGTGTCGCAAGATCCAGCGTCGCAATGCGAAGGTCGATCGTTTCCAGCCCGTCGCGTTCGGCCCTGGCGAGTGCCTCGGCCCGCTGCTGCGCTGCAGCTGCGGTCAGCACCATCGGCAGCTCAATCTGACGCATCCGGCCGCTGGTGCTGGTGCCGTGACGGCGCAGCCCAGGCTGATAATCGCGTTCGGGTTCGTAATAGCGCAGCACCACTGCATCGGTGCGCGGCGCGACCCGCTGCGCGCGATAGGGGAACGGATCGTCGCTGTCGGGCGATAGCGGGAGCAATGTCGTGACCGCGATCGTGTGATCCGACTCGATCTGGCCCTGCCGCCAATCGGCGTGCAATGCGCCCGAACTGTCGTGCAGCACCAGCGGGAAGCCGGTGGCGATGGTCTGCAGCACCTCGCGACGCGTGGCGGCGCTGAGCGCCAGCCCGGTGACAGCGGGCGTGTCGATCGATGCGTCGCGGCCGATGTCGATCCCCGACAGGACCGCACCGATATCGACCTCGCCCGCGTCACCGAACACCTCGAAGGTCAGCGACGGGATCCGGTTGCCGAACTCCTCGAGCGCCATGTCCTCGAACACCGCATAGGCAAGCCCGCGATAGGCCGGACAGGCACCCACGCCTTCGGCCGCAGCGATCAACGGATCGAGCGGCTGGTCGCCAAACCCATGGTGCAGACGAAAGCCGGTGTCGCTGGTGAACACGCCATCGGCGCCGCGCAGCAGGTTGCCCTCCGCCCAGATGCGTCCGATGCCGGATATCGGCCTGCTCGACAGCGCGACCGCGAACGACACCGAATAGCTGTAGCGCGTCGTCCCCGGCCTGCCCTTGCCACCGCCCTCGCGGACGCGGCTTTCCTTGAGGTCGGTCGCCCAGATCACCGTTCCGGCGACCCGCGCGCGGCCATGCACCTGCGCGAACGGGCTTCCATATTGCGAACTTTGCACCGCAAGATCGGTCAGCCTCGGCCCTTCGCGGTCCTTGGGTTTGAACAGCACGGTCTGGTCGATGGCCCGGCCGATCAGCGCGCCCAGCGCGCCGCCGATCGGGCCGCCGACCAGCGTTCCGACGGTGCTCAGTACCAGGGTGGCCATGAACTAGCTTTCCTTCCTCAACTGCCATCGCCGCACCACCGGCCAAGGCGAAGGCCCGGGGTGGGCGACGACCCTGCGCAGGGCGGCATGGGCATGGACCAGCACGGGTCCGGCATCGATCATGACGTGAAATTGCTGCGGTCCTGTTGCGCACAAAAGCAAATCGCCCGACGCCGCCAGCGCCTGCAACGGCACCGCCTCCAGACCGCACTGCGAGGCCCATCGATCGAACCTGTGCACGCAGCCGCCGCGCAGCCTGTAATCAAGGGGCGGTGACACCTGCCTGCCGATCCCGGCCAGCGCGGCCACCGCGACGCCGACGCAATCGAGGCCCGTTCGAGGGTCGCGCCCGTGCATGCGGAACGGCACGCCGACAAGGCCAAGCGCCGCCGCGGCCAGCCTGTCGCCCTGGGTCGCATCGATGATGTCTGTCATGCTCAGAACGTCGCGAACCGGGTGAGCAGATCATTGCCCGGCAGATGCGGTTCACCGCGAAAGTTGATCGCATTGCCGAAGCGCGCGGCGCAGGCGGCTAGCGACTTGTCGCAGCCCTGGATCAGCAGCGCGCGATCCCCGGGTTGCGGCGCGTGCCCCAGTCTTCCGTCGATCTGCAGACCGGAACCCGATTGTCCGATGATCTGCGCGTCCAGCCCGCAATTGCGCCCGCTGATCCAGCGCAGCCGGCCCAGCACCAGCGCGGAAGCGGCATCCGGACCGACCCCCGCAAACACCAGCCCCGCATCGTCCGCGGTCTCGACCATCGCCACCTGTTCGAATGCGGCGCGGCCTAGCCCGCAGCCCGGGCCACAGAATTCGGCGCGGCACGATGGCGAGGCTACGGGCGCAAAGGGTTGGTCGAGACCGGCCTTGAGGCCGCGCAGTTCGGCGGAGAACCGGCTGCCCTCGCTCGACACCGCGCCCAGATGTCCGTGCCAGAACCACCCCGCCCCTTCGTCCGGCTGTTCCCAGTCGATCAGTCCGATGCGCACTGCAGCATGGTCCCATCGCCCCGCCGCCAGATCATCGCTGCGGATCAGATCGTGGCTGAGCGCGCCGCCGATATCCATGTCGAGCGGGTCGAGGCCATCGTCCATCTCGATCGCGGAGGGCAGCATCCCGGGTGCCGCGTGATAGCGGAGATGGCCCGCGACGATATCGCGGTCATGCGCCGCAAAGCCGAGCGCAATCCCATCGCGCCGCTCGACCCGCCACAGCATCGCGATGGTATCGAGCTCCCGGTCGAACCAGCGCGTCCTCATGTCGCCTCGCGGATTTCGACCAGCGGCACCGACACCGCCTCACCTGCGGCATAGGTTGCGGCGCTGACCGTCAGCTCATCCGAAGCGAAACGCACAGGGACATCGAACTCAAAACCTGCGCGGACCTCGACACCGGGCCCGGGTGCATCGGCAAAACGGATGATCCCGCCGGGTTGCAGCGTCCAGCCGGTGGTCGGCGTCCCGTCGAGCGACACCGCGACGGTTCCCGCGACTGGCCGGGTGATGCGGCGCTGCTGGCCGTCTGACGGTTCGCCATAATGCTTGATAAGCGCAAATTCTGACCGAACGCCATCGCCTTCGCCCAGCAGCTGGTCGCTGTGATGCGGCGCCTTATTGTCCTGTGCGGAACTGTGATCGACCGGGTCGCGAAGGCGAAACCCCCGCGCAGGGCCCCGCCGCGCGCGGAAGAAGCGGACAAGATCGGCACAATCGGCCTCGGACCGCACCCCGGGACCGACATCGAAGCTGAGGCTCGCATCCGCCCATTGGCTGTTGCGGGTTTCATGCCCGCTGACCGATCGGAAGATCTGGGTCGAAAAGCGGCTGGTGCTCTGCGCCTCGCGCCCCAGCGCAAGCGGAAAGCTCACATCGTCAAACGCGTGCATCGCGCTGTCTCCTTCTGCTTCCAGGGCGAAATAGGTGAACCCGTCGCGCACCACCTGCGGCAGCGCCCAGAGCAAGGTTTCCGCCACCCCGCGCGCCTTGGCCAGGTCTGCGGCGCGCGCGATATCGGCCCACACCTCGGCCTGCTCGGGCAGCAGCACGAAACCGCTCATGTAATGCTGCTGCGCAAGCGGGTAACCCAGCCGTTGCTGCATCAGCGCGAGCCCGCTTTGCTGCGCAGCAAAACGTCCCTCGATGACCCAGTCGTAATCTTCCAGCTGCAGCACATCGAACGCCGGCCAAGCCCATCCAACAGGAACATTGGCGCGCCGCGCATCGGGCGCTGCGGTATCGAGCACGGTCGGCAGATACACCAGCACCAGCGATTCCACCGGCAGCGGCGCCAGCGCCTCGCGCACCGCATCGACCAGCGCCGATGTCGATGCTGCGAGCAGGACGCCCGCCGCGTCGAGCATCGCCGTCTGCGCCGGGCTCATCCACGCCCTGATACTGGGGATCGACACGCTCGCATCCCCGAACGCCTCTGCGGCGGCATCGTCATACAGGCAGATGCGGCCATCGGGCATGATCCACCACCACGGCTCGCCCACCTGAAAGCGCACCGGCAGCCCTTCATCCGCGACGATCCGGGCGAAGGCGACGCCGACCGCCTGGAGATAGCTCATCGCTTGCGGGTTGGCAGGGCTGAGCAGGGTCGACGGCGGCACCCACCCGGTCAGCGCCGGATCGCCGTTTTCGGCGCGCTGCTTCCAGGCTTCGGGGCAGTGCGCATCGAACAGTTCATACGACAGCGAGACGATCGGGCTGAGCCCCCACAGCCGGGCTTCGCGGGCCAGCCCGCGATGCCAGGCGGCGCAGGGCAGGTTGATCGCGTCGCCCTCGCTGGTCACCAGCAACGCCTCGCCGTCGCGCTCCAACTCGAAATAATGGCTCATCCCGACATAATGGTTGAGCGAACCGCGATACCCCAGACCGATGACATTGCGCACCATCCGCGCGGGCGTGAGGTTAAAGCTGTCGTCATAGGCGCTCGCCATGGCCAAGCCATGCGGCGGGACCAGCACATCGCCGATGCCGAGCATGGCGCGATCGCCCTCGCAGACGATGTCGGTCAGCTCGACCCAGCCCGCAACAGGCTCTGCCAAAGCGCCGCTGGTGCCGTCATAATCGGGGGGCACGAGCGAAATGAACATCCGGTCGATGTCCGACGGGTGCACCGGGTCAGCTTCTGCAGGCAGATCAAAGCCAGCCGACAGCGCGGAAAAGGGCAGAGTGACTACCGCATCCTCGGGCGTGCCGACTGCATGGTTCCACAGCCGGACATACCAGCTGCGCGGCGCGCCTGCGGCATCACGGCCCTCGATGGTCAGCGTCGGCCCGTGCACCGCATCAAGCGGCTTGATCCCGGACGAGCGCCAGTGGAACTTGAGCGTGGTGCGCGCATAATCGCCGTCGGTGGCATAGGCGAGCAGCGGGTGATCGAACCGGTCTTCGCTCTCCCAGATCAGCCCGGCCAACGCCTCGCGATCGTAGAACACCGCATCGACCCGCAGCGCATCGGGCGCGGTGGTGACCACCGATGCCATCATCGGGCGCGGAAAGTTGACCGTCCAGAACCGCGGATCGAACCGCTGGATATGGCTCGCCATCTGGTCGCCGCGCGCATCGCACAGCCAATAGGCCATCGTCCTACTCCTCGATCAGCGCGCGGCGCACGGCGCGCGCCACCTGGCGGCTGGAGGCCTGCAACGCGGCAGGCGCCGACTGGCCGCCCGCGTTGATGCTGATCGAGACCCGCACATCGCGCGTGCCCGGCCCCGAGCCGCGCGGCTCGACGCGGCCGAACCCCGAAGGCACGAACAGTTCGGGCCCGCGCTCGCCCACCAGATAGGGGCGACCCGCCGACACCGGCCCTCCGGTTGCGCGCCCCGGTAGTCCCAGCAGGCTGGTGAGCAGGCCCGCACCGAGCGACGATCCGCCATCCGCACCACCCAGGCCGATCGCCGAAAGCCCGCGCGAAATCGCCGCTGCCGCGATCTCCTCCATCACCGCCAGCGCGATGCGCTTGAGGTCATCAAGCCCCAGCGACCCGCGGCGCAGCGCGGTGAGCAGACCGCGTTCGAGAACCCGGCCGGCCCGGCTCAGCCCGTCTGCCAACGGCCCGTCGATCTGGCTGCGCATGGTGGCGACATCGCGCGCAAAGCCTTGCGTATCGGCGCGCACGCTGACCATCAGCTGCTCGATTTCATCATCCATCGGGGGTCTCCACAGGATCGGGGAACATCGCGCGCAGCGATGCGATCGCCTGGGTGTCGGGGGGTGCCGACGAAGAAGGCGCCGGGCCGTTCAGCGATGCCGCCAATTCATCGGGCGTCGCGCGCCAGAACTCGTCCGGACGCCAGCCCAGCGCCCAGGCGCTGACTCCCGCCAGGACGCGCGCCGCCTCGGCAAAGCTCGCGGCGCTCACCGGCCCTGCAATATCTGCCGCAGCAGCACGCGCAGCACCGGGGTCAGCGCGACCAGTCCGGCCGCAGCCAGAGCCTCGCCAAACGCCTCGCGCGTCAGCGGACAGCTGGCTTCGATCCGGCAATGCCAGAACAAGGCGGCGATCTCGGCCAGCCCCAGCCTGCCGGTCGCCGCGCGCTCGACCAGATCGAACAGCGGCCCTGTTTCCTGCTCTGCGGCTACCAGCGCGGCAAAGCTGGGGCGCAGCACGATATCTGCACCGCCCACCTGCAGCAGCGCCTCGCCGCGCACCGGATTTGCGGCCTGCCCCCCGCTCACAGGCTGGTCACCGCGCCGGAGCTTTCGAGCGCCAGCGTGTAGTTGCGCTCGCCGTTGAAATCGCCGGCATATTCGAGCCGTGCGACCAGAAACCGCCCGCGCATCCGCGCGCCGCTTTCGAAGCTCAGCTCGTAATCGTCGAGCGTTCCGGCGAGCGCATGGCTGCGGATCGCGTTTTCCGCATCCGACCCCAGGAACAGCCCGGCGGCCGAGACCGAGACCGAGCGCACGCCCGCGCCCGAGAGCAGCTCGCGCCAGCCGCCGCTGCCCTTGTGGGTGATCACCACCTGCTCGCCGTTGATCGCCATCTGCGTGGTGCGCAGCCCGGCGACGGTGCGGTAGGCAACCGGGCTGGCACCATCACCGATCTTGAGCAGGAATGCGCTGCCTTTTTCCGCTGTCATGCGAGAGTTCCTTTCATCAGAATTGCAGGAGCCGCGCCCGGTAATCGAGCGTGACGAGCCACAGGGCATCGATCCGCAGCGTGCGGCTGCGCAGCGGCGAGAGGCTGACCAGCCGATAGCCGTCACCGGTGCGCGGCATGGCGGCGAGCCGTGCCTCGAGCGCGGCGGCGATCGCCGAAACGGCGCCGGCGTCGTCCGATCCATCGCGGATGGCGAAGGCCAGCCGCGCCTCGCGACCGGGCCGGTCCTTGGTGCTCCAGTCGGTCGCCAGCACATCCTCCAGCACCACATAGGGCGCCGCGATCCGCGCAGGGCTCCGGTGGAAGACACCGTTGACCTGCGCCAGCAGCGCGGCGTCGCCCGCCAGCCAGTCGATCGCGGCGCGGGAAAAATCCTGTTCCAGGCTCATCACAGCACCCTCCCCAGCCAGCGGAAGAGGGCGTCGGTCAGCCAGCGACGGCGAAGTCCGCGCCCGGTTAGGCGGATACGCCAGCCCTCTCGCCAGACGCGGACGTCGGGCAGGATCACCTTGACCCCGTCACAATACCGCTGCGCCACGGTCTCCGCCCGCCGTGCGCCGATCCGCGTTGCCTGCCGCAGGAGCACGCGGCCGAAACCCTGCGCGCTCACAGCCGCACCACCCGCCAGGGCCGCCACAGCGCGCTGACCGATGCGGGCGGACCTGCATCGCCATCGCCATCGCGCGCCAGATGCACATACGCCGCCAGCCGGATGATCCCCTGCCTGAGCGGCTCGGGAAGGTCGCCCCAGTGCGCGGCGATCCCGGCGGAGTATCGCACCTCGATGCGGCTGGCCGATCCCGGTCGCAGCACCCGCACCCGGCCAGTGCCCTCCGCATCCAGGGAGATGGCATAGGCATCGCTCGCCAGCGACAGACTCGATCCGTCGGCGGTGATGCCGGTCACCCCGGTGATAGCAACCACCGGCCGAGCCGCCAGCGGTTGCCAGTCGCGCGCCACGGCCAGGGTCTCGCGGTGCGGGCGCTGCAGCAGCGACTGGCCGATGAACTGTTCGCACAGCGATGCTGCGCTGCGCAGATGCCCGGTCAGCACCGCGTCATCGGCATCGCGGGTGATGTGCAGATGCGCCTTAACCTCGGCGAGCGCGAGCGGTGCGAGCGCGACGGGTTCGCTGGTGATCATCGCCATCAGCGTTGCTCCACCCGGACGGCGACCGAACGCTCGTCGATTTCGCCATTGGACAGCGTCACGCGGTTGATCAGCGCATAGCTCGCGCCGACCACCCCGCCGGTCAGCGTTGCACTGGCGCTGCGGCCATCCTGCGAGGTTGCCACCACCGCGAGGCCGCCGTCGCGCACGGGGGATACCGACCAGCTGCTGGCAACGATCAGGGTGTCGCCCAGATAGGCGGCGCCCCAATCGATGCGATAATCGATCCGGCTGTCCGGATCCTTGACGAACAGGCTCATGGCTTCATCCTCTTTCTGGCAGGGCCGATCGGCGCAGGACGGTGCTGATTCACGGGCGGCGCGGAGTGATCGCCCGAAGCCCGCGCGTGGCCATGCCCCGATGGCCGGGGCGGACGGTATCTGCGAGCGGCCCCAGCGCAGTGATGGTCCCCCGACGCGGCCCTGCACTGGCGAGCGCAGCTCCAGCCACCGGGTCACCCAGCAGCATCGGGCGTCTCCGAAGGCGCGGTCAGGCCGATCTCGTGCGCGAGTACCGCCATCAGGAACAGCGCCAGCTGATCCGACCGAATGCCGAAGCGCTCGTGCTCGCCGTCGTCATCGGTCCAGCGGTCGTGGCAGCACCAGCCATAGCGCCGCCAGTCGAGGCCATGCGCCGCGAGGATCGCAAAGGCATTCTGCGCGCGCAGCCCGAAATGCCGCCGCGCGTTCTGCGGACCCTTGGCCTCGACGGCATCCAGCCACTGAAAGAACCCGAGTTCCGCCATCAGTGCGCGCCCGGCGGCGATTTCCTGCGCATCGGGCGCCCCCTGCCAGAGCTTGTCGGCGGCGTCCGATGTGTTGATCGTGCCGGTCATCGCATACAGCTGGGAAAACCTGTGCTCCGCCTGGCCCAGCGCCAGCGCGGTATCGAAGGCCGGTCGTACGAAGCTGGGCGTGATCTGCAGCGCATGCATGTGACCAACGCCCCCCAGGCTGACGTTGAACGCATTGCCGCCCTCGGTCGCCCACAATCCGACATAGCCTGCGCCATCCTTGAAGATCAGGCCGCCGCCATAGGCCCCGTCGAGCGTCATCGCCGAGGTCGCATTGCCAAAGGGATCATAGCCGTTCCAGCGGACATGCAACCCGCCCACCGGGCTGTGCGTGCCGATGCCAAGCCCGCCCGAAGCGGCAAAGCGCGCGGCCTCCGTTCCCCCGATGGCGACGCCCAGGCTGTTCGCCGCCGGACGGAACATTCCGGTGTCGGCGTCACCGGCAAAGCCGATCGCGGGCGCTGCCGCGCTGCCATCGGCGAAGGACAAAACGTCATGATTGTGCGCGCTGCGCTCATCGCGCGCGGCGAACCAGGCCGACGCCACCGTCAGCGTGACGATCTTGAGCCCTGGCAGAAAATCGACCAGGTCATCGCCGGCAGACGAGGCAAGCGTTTCGATCCGGGCCAGCGCTCCGTCCGTCAGCTCGCCCTCGCCCACCTCCCATTGCTGTTCGTGGGTAACGCCTGCGATCGCGTAGTGAAAGCGGCTGCCAGGCGGCACGCAATCGGCGAAGCGGCGATGGCCGGGCGTCGCGCCCTCGAGCGCCAGCGCACCGGTTCCAGTGCCGGTGCTGCTCTCGCGCACCAGATCGGCAAAGAAGAGGTCGGGCATGTCAAAGCTGTCCTTGATGGATCACGCGCAGCGCGAAATGCCCGCGCGGGCGGGGAGGACCCGCGCGGGCACCCTTGTCGATGCGCCCGTGCGGGCGACCGGCAAACGGATGGGTAACAAAAGGCCGCCGCAGCCGGTCAGCTGGCGGCGAACTTCATCAGCTTGATCGCCTGCGCGTTCATCACCTGCCCACCGATCCGCTTGGTCGCATAGAAATGCACGAACGGTTTGTTGGTGAAAGGATCGCGCAGGATCGTCGTCGCGCTGCGTTCGGCGATCAGATAGCCGGCGCGGAAGTTGCCGAACGCGATCGACAGGCTGTTCGATGCGATATCGGGCATGTCCTCGGCCTCGACCACCGGATAGCCAAGCAAGGTCGCGGGCTGCCCCGCCGCCAGCGAGGGCTGCCACAGGAACGCGCCGTCATCGCTCTTCATCTTGCGGATGCGCGCCAGCGTCGACGAGTTCATCACGAAGCTCGCGCCCTGACGGTATGCGGGGCGCAGCGCATGGACCAGATCGACCAGCCGATCCTGCGGATTGGTGCTGGCAAAACCTCCGTCCGCGCCTGCCGCGACATATTGCAGCACGCCAAAGGCGCGCGCGGTATCGTCCTGCGTCGTCGGCGTGCCGTTCAGGAACCCGCGCGGCTGGTTGGTACCGGTGCCGCCCACGAATGCCGCGCCTTCGGCCCTCGCGAACTCCTCGGCGATCTCGCCCGCCAGCCAGCTTTCGACATCGAACGCGGCATCGTCGAGCATCGCCTGACTGGCCGCGGGGTTGGCATAAAGCTCGCCGGTGGGCGGGGCGATCTCGGCGAAGGCAGGCGTATCGGTCTCGGGCCGCGCCGCCACCTCGCTGACCCAGCCCGAGGGCGTGCCGCCGGTGGTTACCAGCTTGCGATACCCCGCGGTGCCGGTCTGCACGACAGAGGCGATTGCGCGGATCGGCGAGATATCGGCGAGCGTGCGCGCGATCAGCGCATCGATCTCGCGCGGCACCGCATAGCCGCCATCGGGGCCAGTGGTCGCGGTAAAGCTCTTGACCCCGGTCTCCAGGCCGCGGCGCAGATACTGGTCGACGAAGCTCTTGGTTTCGGGCGCCATGCCGTCGCCGCCGCCAAGCGAGGGACGTCCGCTCGAGCGCGCCAGCCGCTCGATCCGCTCGCGCATCGTTGCGCCTTCGGCCTTCAGCCCATCGACATCATTGCGCACACCGTCGAGCCCGGTTTCGAGCGCGGCAATGCGCTCGGCCTGGTCTTCGGCGTCGAGAATGGCATCGAACGACGCCTCCAGCGGATCGGCATCGGCCTTCAGTTCGATCGGGTTCGGGGGCAGTTCCATAAGCTATTCCTTCAGTTCACGGATCACACGGGGACCACCCCCGGATTTCAGGCACAAAAAACCCCGCCGAAGCGGGGGTATCACGGTCGAATTCGCTCGCGGCGTTCAGCGCAGCATGTGGACCTTCGCGCCCGGCATCATCGGCAACGTGACCAGGCTCACCTCGACCAGATCGAGCTCGATCAGCTCGCGCGGTGCGCGGCCCTGCGCGCGGCGGACGCGGTAGCCAAAGCTTAACCCGGTGACGCTGCCGCTGCGCAGGCCCGCAAGCGCATCGTGCGCATCAGGATCGAGCGCCGCGATGACACGCAGCCCGCGCCGGTCCTCGCTGGCGTGCTCGATGCTCCCGATCCGCTGGTCGGGTCGGTGCTGCCACAGCAAAGGCAGATCGCCTGTCCCCAGCGACCGGGCGAAAGCCCCGCGCCGGACGATGTCGCCGCCGCGGTCGATCCGGTCGAACAATGCGGCATAGCCCGCAAAGCGCAGCGTCACTGGACGATGTCTCCAACGCCCAGCTGCACCGCGAGCGCCGCCAGCAGGATCGCCATCAGCGCGCGGACGAACTTGTCGAACGTCGCACCCCAAAGCCCCGAGCGCGCATCGCGCCAGGCCTGCAGCAGTTCGCGCAGCTCGCGCATGTCCTGACCGGCACGGGCGTCATCGAGCCCGATCCGCGCCAGCGCGCGCTGCGCCCCCAGATCGCCCGATTCCTCGACGATCGCCCGCAGCGATCCCAGGTCTGCGCCTTCCTCCGCCGCCTGCGCGATCAGGGTGGCGAGCATGTCCTCGTTGTCCATCATGGTTGTCCGATCCCCAGCATCTCGCGCTTTTCCTCCGGCGAAAGAAAATCTGCCGCGCCGACCTGCGCCCACAACCGCTCGCGGTCCTCGGACAGCGCCGGTACCTTGTCCTGATCGATCGAAAGCGCCGCATCGGGCCACCAATGGCCCAGCCCCTGAGTCAGTGCGGCGGTGATCTTGTCCGCCAGCGGCAGCAATGTCAGCCGCCACAGCGCGCGGTTGGCCTCGCGATAATTGGCATAAGTATTGTCGCCCGGCAGCCCCAGCAGCATCGGCGGAACCCCGAAGGCGAGCGCGATCTCCCGCGCGGCGTTCGATTTCAGCGCCACGAAATCCATGTCCGCGGGCGACAGCGCCATGCTCTGCCAGCTGAGGCCCCCTTCGAGCAGCATCGGCCGTCCGGCATTTGTGCTCCCCGCAAAGCTCGCCTCGAGCTCGCTCTTCAGCCGCGCGAACTGGTCGGGCGAGAGCACCCCGCCCGGCTCGTCGGGCCTATAGACCAGAGCGCCCGAGGGCCGCGCGGCGTTGTCGAGCAGCGCCTGGTTCCAGCGGCTGGCGGCATTGTGCACTGCCACCGCGCGCGCCGCCGCGCCCAGACAGCCCAGGCCATAATGGTCGTCGGTGGGGTGGAAGCCCTTGATGTGCACGATCACCGGCGCGCCATCGCCTTCCTGCGCCGCCAGCCGCGTCGCGGTATCGCCGACGCGGTAGACATAGGCCGCCGGCCAGCCGCGCCCATCGGGCTCGATCGTCACCCGGTCGGGACGCAGCGCATAGAGTTCTGCCGGGCGGCCATCGGCATCGCGCAGGATCTGCACATAGCCGTTGCCGTGAAGCAGCAGATGCGCCGCCAGCGTTTCGAGCAGTCCCTGTCCTGCGCTGGTGGTCGCAACCAGCGCAGAGATCGCTGTGTCCGAAGCGGCGAGCGGCGCACCGCCCACGCCTTCGGCCACCAGCCGCACCGCGCGTTGCGCGATCGGGTTGTCGCAATAGCCGCTGCGAACCTGCTCGGCATAAGAGAAAGGCGGATCGGCGAGAGCCAGGCTCCACGGGCTGGTATACGCGCGCGCCAGCGGCGGCCGCTCGGCTCTCGCGCCTTTCAGCGCGAGCGCCAGATCCTTCCAATATCCCATGTCAGTTCTCCAGTGAGCGGATGCGCGGGGTGCCGCGCCGTCCCAGCATCAGTTCGGTCAGCGCCCAGACCAGAGCGTCGGCGCGGTCGGGCGAGCGGCCCGGTCCCTGATAGTCGCCGCCGGTCATAAGCCCGCACATCTCGTCTTCCAGCCGCGCAAAGGTGTCGCAGTGGATCACCCGGCCCGCCTCGTAGAGCGCCGCGATCGGCTCGGCCCGCGCCACCTTGCCGCGGCTCGCATGCACCAGCCGCACCGGCAGTGCGATGTTCGATGCGCGCAGCACCGCGCCCACCATCTCGCCGCCCTGGTTGGCCTCGGCGATGATCCGGTCGGCGTTCCATTGTTCCGACGCCCGCGCCACCGCGCGCGCCCAGCCTTCGGGCGAGGCGCCTTCGACCGAGCAGTCCGCCAGCACCGCGGCACGCCCGTCCTCGAGCAGCGCGCACACGACAATCCCGCACGCATCGCCCGACGACCCCGCAGGCGGATCTACCCCGACAACCACCCGCACCAATCCTTGCGCGCTCCAGCGAACCCGGCACGCCTCGATCAGGCTGCGGCTCCACAAGGCGCCTTCGATATCGTCGAGCAGCTCGCCATCGAGCTCCTGCCGCCCCAATGCGGTGCCGCCATAATGGCGCTGCACCGCGTCCAGGAACGCAGGCGGCAGGTTGGCGCGGTTGGCCTGGCTGCTGCCCCGGCTGATCACCACCGCCGGATCGGCGAGCAGATGCCGCACCAGAGGCACCGCGCGCGGTGTGGTCGTCGCCGCGATCTGCGGCAGCGCACCGACGCGCAGGCCCAGCTGCAGGTTGTCCCACGCCGCCATCGCGCGGCCCGAGGCGTTATCCCACTTGGCGATCTCGTCGCACCACGCATGGCTGTGCTCGGGCCCGCGCAGGCTCTCGGGCTCTGCGGCCGAAAACAGCGTCGCCTGCGCCCCGTCCGGCCAGCGCAACCGACGCAGCGAAGGCTCCCAGTGTGGCCGCATGGCATCAGGTGCGATGGCCAGAAGGCCACTCTGCCCCTCGACCATCACGCTGCGCGCCTCGGCCAGGTTCGCCGCGACCAGCGCGATCCGCGCATCGGGATCAGCTTCCGCAATGCTGCGCACCCATTCGGCCCCCGCCCGCGTCTTGCCGAAGCCGCGCCCGGCCATGATCAGCCAGATGCGCCAGGCGCCATAGGGTGCCAGCTGATCGAGCCGCGCCCAGAACTGCCAATGATGCGCCAGGCCTTGCAAAGCTGGATCGCTGAGCCCGTCGATATAGCGCCGTGCCGCAGCCGCCGGCATCGCCGCCAGCCGTTCGGCCAGCGAGCGTCCGTTCATGTCTGCGACGCCGCGTCTGGATCATCTGTGCTGCCCGCGTCGGTCGAGGCATCGAGCCGCTGGCGGATCTGCTCGAGCGTGGCGGCGAGCTGATCGCGCGCCGCGCGGGCGGATGCCGCATCGCCGGCGACCTCGCCCCGCCCCTTGTCGGCGCCCGCCTTTTCGAGATTGGCCTTGTACGCCATCAGCAGCTTGAGGCCCTGGGCATCGTCATATTCGGTGGCGCGACCGATGCTGCCATCGGGACGCTTCACCGGCTTCAACGTGCCGAAGCGCGCGGTCTTGAGCATCCGGAACTCGAGCTCGTCATACCCGGTGGCGATCGCGCTCTGCCAGCCCGCGCGAAAGGCGGGGCTGCTCGCGCGCAACCGGTACACCGCCGAGCGCGACACCCCTGCACGCTTCGCCGCCACCGAAACGTTCGACGTCTCGGCCAGATGATCGAGAAACGCCCACAGGCATTCCTCCGACACGGTATCGGACAAACAGGCATCTCCGCGCAGAACAGCGACAAGCATGAAGAGGTGACACCGCAGGAGCCGCCCGCCGGGCCATCTGCCCGACTCGCTCCATCTCGATGTTCAGGTTTTGTGCCATATCAGCGTGACGATGTCAATCATTAATAACCTATCTGGTTATCAGTACGGTTCGCCCGGGGCTGCCGGATCGTGCAGCAGGTTGAGCCGTCGCAGCGCAAGGCAGGCCAGCCGCGCGGTCTCGCTCTTGCGGCGTGCGGGCGCCAGCGGGCGGGTTGCAGCGGGGCGAACGATCTCGGCATCGTAGGCATCGGCAATGATCAGCCCGGTCGTGTCCGGCAGAAACGCAGGCGACTGGACCAGGGCGGCATCGAGCGATGGCGGCAGGCCCCAATAGAAGCGGTCGCAGTGATCGAGATATTCGGGCCATTTGGCATCGCCCAACAGATCTGCGCGCGACACCTTGATCTCGACGATCACGATGGCGCCGCGCGAATCGAGCCCCATCAGGTCGGCACGGCGCCCATTGGGCAGCGCGATTTCCGGCGCCACCCAGATCTGGTTGCGGCGGAACAAACGGGCGATGCCGCGCGCAACCGCTGCTGCACCCTGTGGCAGGCCGCAGATGTCGGTCGGAACGGGGGGGAGCGGGTCGTCCGCCACGGTGGAGGCAGCATGGAAACGGGTGTCGGTCATGCCGCCTTGCTAATACAAAACGGGAACAAAGGAAAGCCGGTCGCGCAGGACCGCGCTCAATGGTGTCCGCTACGGCCGAGGTCGTGGAGAATGTCGCGATACAGTCCGGAGGCTTCGGCGTGGAGCAGCAGCGCGGCGGCGCGGTTGAACCGTCCTGTTGTGCGCGCATTCTCGAGCGCGATCAGCCCTGCCTGCAACACCACGCCCAATGTCTGCAGCTGCTCTGCAGCAAACCGCATCCGCTCGGGCGGCAGCGATGCGAGCACGGCCGACAGGTCTGCGCTCTGTTCGAGCAGCCCTGCGCTAGCCTGGGGCGCGACCCCGGCAAGCCGGGCGATCACCGCGAGCACCGGAGTCATCGATTCGAACTGGCCCCGCACGACCTGCGCCTGGGCATCGGCGCCATCATCAGCCGCCAGAATCGGGGAGAGCGGAGCAAACATAGCCCAAGGCAATAAGGCGCCCCGGTTAACACCGCTCTAATTCGCCAACTTGCCGCGCACGCGCGTATATCGGTGGCCAAGTACTGCCCTGTATAGGTCCGATATGGTCTGTTCAGCGTGACGTGAAAGACACATTCTTTCAACCAATGTCATAATTTTGGCATTTTTCTCTTGTGCAGCGCAGCATGACACGGCAGCATTGCTGTCGCTGATTATGAGCACCCCATCACGGCGCACAGGGACGCCGCAAGAACAGAGGGTCGCCATCGCAGCGCAGGCGGGACGAAACGCATCCAGTTGAAAGGAAAAACATGCGTACGTCCAAATTCCACCGGGGCCTTGCTGGCCTCGCCGTTCTCGTATCGTCGGCCGTTGCCACCCCTGCCTTCGCGCAGGAGGAAGAGGCCTCGCCGCCGGTGACCATCTCCGGCTCTGTCGGCCTTGTCTCTGACTACCGCTTCCGCGGCGTTTCGCAGTCCGATGAAGGCGTCGCGCTTCAGGGCGGCTTCACCGTCAGCCACGAATCGGGCTTCTACGCGGGCACCTGGGGTTCCAACCTTGCCGGTTGGGGTACCTTTGGCGGTCCGAACCTCGAGGTCGACCTGTTTGCAGGCTATGCCACCACGGTCGGCTCGGCCGGCATCGATGTCGGCGTGACCTGGTACATGTACCCCGACGGCTTCGACAACACCGACTTCTTCGAAGGCTATGCCAAGCTGAAGGGCACCGCAGGGCCGGTCTCGCTGACCGCCGCTGTCTATTACGCCCCCAAGCAGGAAGCGCTGGGCAACTTCTCGAACACGCCGTTCAGCCGCGGTCAGAAAGAGGACAACCTGTATCTCTCCGGTGATGCGAGCTTCGCCATCCCCGACACCCCGGTCAGCCTGACCGCGCATATCGGCTATTCGGAAGGCAACCCTGGACTTGGCCCCAACGGCACCAGCGTGACGCCGACCGGCGAATACTGGGACTATTCGGTGGGCGCTTCGGTCAATGTCTACGGCCCGCTGACGCTGAGCGTGAGCTATGTCGACACCGACATCGGACGCGCCGAATCGGCCTATCTGCTGCCGAACTTCCAGAAGTTCCGCACCGGCGGCGGCCAGATCGCCGACTCGACGATCGTGTTCGGGGTCACCGCGGCCTTCTGATCGGGTTCTGTTCACTCCTGACTTTGCCATTGGGGGGTGTGGCCGCATCTGTCTGTGACAGGTGCGGCCACTTTTTTTGGCAGGCGGAGGATTTTTCGCTAAGGGCCGGGAGCCATGACCAGCCTGCGCCTCGCCACTGTCCATCCCGGAGAACCCGAGATATTCCATTCGCTGCAGGGCGAAGGGATCTCGCTGGGCAGGCCATCGGTGTTCGTGCGGCTTTCGGGGTGCAACCTGGCGTGTCTGTGGTGCGATACGCCCTATACCTGGTATTTCACCGGGCATAACGCCCGGCATCGCGGAGGCGAGACCTTTGTCCGCCGCGAGAACAGCCTGACGCTGGACGTTGCCGAGGTGGCCCGGCGCATCGCGAAATTCGGGTGCCGCCACATCGTCTTCACCGGCGGCGAGCCGCTGCTGCAGCAGCCCGCGCTCGCTGCCCTGTGCGCCCTTTTGGGGCCGGACTATCATATCGAGATCGAGAGCAACGGCACCGTCGCGCTGACGGCTGCCTTCGATGCGCATGTCGATCAGCTCAACCTGTCACCCAAGCTCGCGCATTCGGGCAATGCCGCCGACCTCAGGGTGAACGAGACGAGCCTGGCAGGCTATGCCCGCGACCCGCGCGCATGGTTCAAGTTCGTGGTGGCGAGCCCTGAAGATGCCGACGAGATTGCCGCGCTGGCCAGCCAGTATGCTATCGCGGCCGAACGCATCCTGCTGATGCCCGAGGGCACCAGACCGGCCGCGCTGCAGCAGCGCGCGCACTGGCTGGCGCCTTTGTGCCTCGATCGTGGATGGCGGTTCACCGACCGGCTGCACATCCACCTGTACGGCGATACGCGCGGAACCTGATCAGCGCTGGCCGGACTGGTTGCCCTGGTTGCGCCAGCGACTGACGACCCGCGACACCATTTCCTTCTCGCCGCCGCGCTCGCACCACAGGCTGCTGAACAGCGGATCGTCCGATGCCGGACGCCGCGCCTCGGCCAGATCGTCGAACGCCACGCGGATCGGGATCGAGACACCCTCGCCGCAGATGATGCACTCGCGGTTGCGCAGCGCGGGGATCGAATCGAGGAACCCGCGCGCGCCTTCGGGCATCGCCGAGCGGACATGCGCCTGGTCGCGATCGTTGTTGAGGCGCATCGCGATGATGGTCCCGCACTGCGACAGCACGCCTTCGGACAGATCGGACGGGCGCTGGGTGATCAGGCCCAGCGAGACACCGTATTTGCGGCCTTCCTTGGCGATGCGGCTGAGCACGTTGCGCACCGCGCTGTGCTCGAGCACCCGGTCGGACGGAATGTAGCGGTGCGCTTCCTCGCACACCAGCAGGACCGGGGTGATCTTGTCCTTGCGGCCCCAGATCGCGAAGTCGAACACCATGCGGCTGAGCACCGCCACGACGGTGGACGTGATGTCGGACGGCACGCCGGACACGTCGATGATCGAGATCGGCTTGCCATCGGCGGGCATGCGGAAGATCTTGCTGATGAAATCGACCATATTGTCGCCCACCAGCATCCCTGAGAACATGAAGGTATAGCGCGGGTCGGCCTTCATCTCCTCGATCTTGCCCTTGATCCGCAGGAACGGGGCGCTCGATGTCGCCTTGTCGAGCTTGCCCATCTCGTTCTGGATGTTGGCGACCAGATCGGACAGCATATAGGGGATGGGGGTGTCGACGGTCACCCGCGCGGCGTTGATCGCCGCCTTGCTCTTCATCCGGGCGGACAGCAGGCACTTGGCGAGAATCTCGGCATCGGTCTGCCGGTCCGCGCCCGACGAGGTGAGGAACACCTCGCAATGCTCTTCGAAGTTCATCAGCCAATAGGGCATCGCCAGATTGCCGACATCGAACAGCGCGCCATTCTCGCTGAAGGCGGTGGAATATTCGCCATGCGGATCGATCATGACGATATGGCCATCGGGCATCATGTCGCAGATCCGGTGGAGGATCAGCGCGGCGGCGGTGGACTTGCCGGTACCGGTCGAACCCAGGAGCGCGAAGTGCTTGCCCAGCAGCGCATCGACATACAGCGCGCCGCGGGTGTCGGAGGTGGGGTAGACCGTGCCGACCTCGATATGCGGACGCGAATCGGCGGCATAGACCTGCTTGAGGTCGGCGCTGGTCATCGCGAACAAGGGCGTGCCGGGGACCGGATAGCGTGTCACGCCGCGGCGGAAGTTGAAGATCCGGCCAGTGAGCTTTTCCTCTTCGCCCTCGCCCAGAAAGTCGATCTGGCAGACGATCAGACCGGCTTCGCGCTGGTGCATGCGCTGGGTGCGGACATTGGCGACCAGCCAGCGGGTGCCCATGCGGATCTTGACCTGGCTGCCGACCTGGCCTGCCATCGACACGCTGGGATCGTTATGGTCGGTCAGCGTGACCAGACGGCTGGCATCGAGCAGCACCTGCGAGCTCGACCCGGCGATCTCGACGACCTCGCCGATCTTGAGATGCTCTGCGGGGCGCGGCGCCATCCGGGGCATGGCGGGAAGATCAGCAGGAGCGGCTGGCGCGCGGTCCTGGAAATTGCGGGGATTCAGCTCAACCATCGCGCCGTCCGGTGCCTTTCTGAAGCAAGTACAGCTCGCTCCTAGCCCGGTTGGGTAAATTTTCCCTCTATGCCGAAGGGTTTGGCGCCTGCCACGACGGCCGCGTCAGATCTTGCGGAACACCACGCCGCCGATCCAGCCGAGCAGCAGCGAGACCAGAACCGCGCTGACGCCATAAAAGAACGGCTGATATTCGGCCATGGTCGCGACAAACCGCTCGAACCCGAACTTGCGCACCTCGATCTCGCGCACTGCGGCGGCGAGTACCTGACCGTCGCGCACCAGGAAGGTCTCAGCGGTGTACATTCCGGTGGGCACGCTGGCGGGGATCGACAGCCGCGCCTGATACAGCACATCCTCCAGGATCTCGACACTGCCTTCCTGCTGCTTGTACAGCCCTTCGCGGCGGTTGAGATCGACCAGCCCGGACAGGAAGCGCCGCTGCTCCTTGGGGTCGATCGACCCCGCCGGCGAGAGCTGCAGATTGCCGAGACCGAATTCGTAGATCGCAGCGGTGCGCTTATCGACGATCTTGTCGATCGGGCGCGACGAGGCGAGCGCGTAATAGGCCGGGGCCGAGCGGAACTCGGTGCTGGCGGCGTTGATCCAGATGCCAGCAATCTGCTGCTTTTCGCGCAGGATGATCGATTGCGGCGGGCCCTTGAGGATCACCACGATGTCGCTGTCCCCCGATGGCGGGGTGCCGCCGGGATAGACGATCGCGCCGAACAGCAGCAGCTCTGCACCGGTAAATCCGTATTTGATCTGGATGTCGCGCTGCGACACTTCGGGCACCAGCACCGGCTCGCTCGCTGCTGTCAGCAGCCATGCGCCCAGCAGCGCCGCCAGGAGCCGCGCCAGCCTCATTGCAGCAGCTCGACCGAATAGATTTCCGCCGGGCGAAAGCCCAGGCCGATCCCCAGCCGCAGCGCCACCAGCAGCACCAGCACCGAGAGCAGCAGCCGCAGATATTCGGGCGGCAGCTTCTGTGCAAACCGCGCGCCGATCTGCGCGCCGGTCACGCTGCCGATCAGCAGAAGCACCGCCAGCACGATGTCCACCGCCTTGGTTGTCAGGCTGTGCACCATCGTGGATGCGAGCGTGACGAACAGGATCTGGAACAATGAGGTGCCGACCACCACCTGTGCGCCCATGCCCAGCAGGTACAGCATCGCAGGCACCATCACGAAGCCGCCGCCGACGCCCAGAAGGATCGTCAGGATGCCGGTGGCAAAGCCCAGGATCAGCGGTGCAAGCGGCGAGATATAGAGGCCCGAGCGGTAGAACCGCCAGCGCAGCGGCAGATTGGCAACCAGCGGGTGGTGCCGCCGCTTCTTGGCTGGCAGCCGCTCGCCGTGCCGCATCGCCAGCACGCTCGCCAGGCTCTCGCGCGCCATCAGCCCGCCGATCGAGCCCAGCAGCAGCACATAGACGATGTTGATCACGGTATCGATCTGGCCCAGCTGCTGGAGCACGCGGAACAGCGCGGCGCCTGCAAATGTACCCATGATGCCGCCCACCACCAGCACGCCGCCCATCTGATAATCCACCCCCTTGCGGCGGCTATAGGCGATCACCCCCGACACGCTCGATCCGGTGACCTGGGTGGAAGCGGAAGCCGCAGCGACCGTCGGCGGGATGCCGTAGAAGATCAGCAGCGGCGTGGTGAGAAACCCGCCACCCACCCCGAACATCCCCGACAGGATACCCACAAGTCCGCCCAGCCCGATGATGACGAGCGCGTTGACCGACAGATTCGCAATGGGAAGATAGACGTCCATGATATGCGCGCGACGCTAGACGCTTTACGCTGTCAGCAGAAGGGGGCACGCGACCTCCTTCGCGCGTTCCGCCACTAAAAACCGGTGGACAGGGTAAGCGCCGCGCCCGACGCGGGCTGGGCATTGCCATCGATCCGCTGGCGCCAGTCCAGCGCGAAGGTCATCTGGCTGTCGCCCACCGGCAAGGCGAGCGAAGCGCGCGGCCCCAGATCGACGCGGTGGACCCAGCGTTTGTCGCCCGAGGCACCCAGTTCCTGCTGCCCGCCCGCCCACAGCCCGCCGCCCAGCGACAGGCTGTGCCGGTCCTGCACCGCCACCTGCCGCGTCGCGAGGAGCTGCAGATCGAAAAAGCCCTGACGGTCCTGCAACCCGACCACGCCCGCCTGCGCAAAGGCATCCAGCCGGATGCGACTGCGCTCGAGCGCGGCGCCCCCGCCTGCCACCAGCATCGCGGCAAACCGGTCGCGCTGGCCCTGACCAAGCCCGAAGCGCCGCTCCAGCGCCAGATCGACCGGGACCGCTCCCCAGGGCCGCGTCATCACGCCAAGCGCCAGGCTGCGGTCGTCGCCGCTTTCCAGCGCGGTGGCCGCGCGCGCATAGAGCACCGGTGCCAAGGGACCCTGGCCCGGCGCATAGCGCACGATCAGCCCCGCCTGGCTGCCGCCATATTGCGCCCCCGGCGCCAGCGTCCGGTCGCTCCCGCCCTGCCGCAGCAGCGACCAGCCATAGACCGACCAGCGTTTGTCGCGCGACAGGCCGACAGGGCTCGCCCCCGTTCCAGCGGGCGGCTGCGCGGCGCCCTCGGGCTCGATCAGCAAGGGTGCGTCGATCAACGGCGAACGCAGCCGACCCGAGGGCCCAGTGGAGGCGGTCAGGCTTTCCACCCACGCCAGATGATGGGCCATCGCGACATCGAACTCGAGGCTTGCAGCGGCATGTCTGGCGCGAAGCTGCGGGGGTCCGAGCGCGCCCTGCCCCGCCTTCGTCCGGGGGGCGGGACCAGGCAGGCCGATCATGGCCAGCGCGCCCGCCAGAACCGGCTGCGCATGCGTCTGCTGCACAGCGGCGGATTGCCGCGAGTTCGCGAATTCGAGCGCAGACGGCGCGGCGCGCTGCGCGGGGTTTTCCGGCAGATGATGGATTACCCGCGCCGCGCCCCACAACAGCACGACGGTGCCCAGAAACAGCAGCGGCTGGCCGCGCATCGCGCGCCGCGGCCGACGCTGCGGCCTGGCGCTATTCACCGCCAGCCTGTGGCCGATCGACCACCAGCCGCAAGACCGGCCCGGGGCTCTCGCACGGCCCGGGCGCCGCGGGAATGTGGTGGCGCGTCTTGTCCCAGGCAAGCGGGGTTCCGCCAAGGCTGGCAGCATAGGCCAGCAGCGCGCGGCGTGCGGCCATCACCGCGATGATATTGCCCACCAGCGCGCGGGGTACCGACCACAGCGCCTGACGCGCGCCATATTGCCACCCGGTGCACAGCGCCCGCACCAGCATCCGCCACGCCAGCACCAGCCCGTTGACGATCAGCAGCAGCCGAAAGGCAGGGTCCAGCGGCGGCGGGACGTACCAGCCCAGAATGCCGCCTGCGCTGACGACCAGCCAGCACAGCAGCCCCAGATACGCGCTCACCAGCACCAGCGCGGACAGCACCGATCGCCGGTCGCGCGCGCGCATCCAGATGTCCGCAACCCCGCCGCTCCAGCCGGTGCGATCCCAGCCGCTGAGCGCGATGCCGATCGTCCAGCGCGTCTTCTGCCGCACCGAGGCGGTCAGATCACCGGGAAAGAAGGCCCGCGTGGCGATCAGCTCACCCTTTTCGTCGCGCGTGCGGACAAACACGCCGCGCCCGCCCGCCTCGTGGATGCGGATCCCCAGCTCGTAATCCTCGGTCAGGCTGTCGGTGGCGAACGGTCCCTGCTCCGCCGAGGCATCGGCCAGCGCCTGCAGCGTGTCGCGCGCAAACCCGCAGCCCACGCCCGCGCACGGCATCGCGACACCCAGGCGGCTGCGCACCGGCATCGCGCGGACATGCGCTTCGGCAAACTCGTCGGCATAATGACCGCTGACCAGCGGCGCTGCCGGATCGATCAGCGGACTGACCGGCAACTGGACAAAGGCGTGCCCGCCCAGCAGCCGGTCGTACACCTGCAACTCGTCGGGATGGACGACATCCTCGGCATCGTGCAGCACCACCGAGGCAAAGGCGAAGCCCTGCTCGCGCTCGTCCGCGCGCATCGCAAGCCAGATGCGGTTGAGGCAATCGGCCTTGGAGCTGGGTCCGGTGATCCCCAGCGGCACAATGCGCACCCGGCCATCCCCCCGCGCGCCGCGCAAGGCGGCAAAGCCGGTCGCAGGATCATTGGCATAGACGCCGATATAGAGGCGGTAATTCTCCTGCCGCCAGCGATGCAGGCAATGGCCGACCATGTCGCCGATCACATCGGCTTCATCCCAGGCGGGAACGAACACCGCATGCCGGGGGGACGGGTCAGGCGCCGCATCGCGCGGCGCGATCTCGAAGGCCAGCGGGGCATCCCGGCCATCACGCCTGCCGAAAAGCCGCTGCCACAGCCAGACGCCGTCGAGCGCGAGATCATCCACCGCGCCGATGAAGAACCAGATCCCGGCGAACAGAAGAAGCTCGGTTGCCAGCAAGTCGGTCCAGGACAAAAGGTGACAGGCCAGCGTCGAACACTGTGCGTCGCCCCATGCCTGTTCGATCGGTCCCAAGCAGTGCCCCCCGGCGGGCCGGTCACGACCCTGTCAAAGCGCCCAATCTACCGGAATGGATCCGTCAGAATTGCGCGATCCGTTGCTCTGGGCCTCAATGCCTGCTTCGCGCAACTTCGTCAAAACATAATCGGCAGCTGCGCCCTCGCCGCCGACGTTCACCGGCAGCCCCGTGCGCCGCGCCGCCCAGATCGCCAGAGCAAGGTCGGTTGCGCCGGCGGAACTGGGCTCGTCACCTTCGAACCGGATCGTCGGCAACGCCAGCGGCGGCGGGATCAGCCGCATCTGCCATTGCGGTTCGGCCTGCGCCATGCGCTGTTCCAGCGCGCGATAGGTGGCAAGGCTTGCTCCCGGCAGAGGCGTTGCACGCACCTGCGCCAGCCTCTTGTCACGGTCGACCAGCACCGCATCGGGGGAAACCCCCGCCAGGATGGCCATTTCGCGCCCGACCAGCGCCACCGCCGCGCGTTCCTTGCTGGCCTTTTCGCGCGCCGATGCCGATGCCAGCTGCGCAGCCTCCGCATCGCCCGCCGCGGTGCCGACGCGGAACTGGTCAAGGCTGAGCTTCACCGGCCGCCCCAGCGCCTTTTGCAGCGCGCCCTCGCCCAGCCGGGCAGCGTTGGTGCGATATTCCGGGGTCAGGATCGTTGCACGGACGATCAGCGGGTCGCTCGAAAAATCGATATCGAGCTGGTCGATCTTGGCCTGGCCGGGGAACTGCTCGGCCAGCACATCGCGTGCCTGGCGCTGCGCACGCGCTTCCCATGCGATCTGGCTGAGCGAATAGCCCAGCGGGATCGCCAGCGCCAGGAACGCTGCGGTGATGATCACCGCCTGTACCCCGCTCTGCCGGCTGGTCAGCTTGGGGCCGAAGCCGTAGAGCCGCGCCATCACCGCGGCAGCAATGGCGATGGTCATCAGGTTGGTGACGAACAGCAGCAGCGCGCCGAAGAAAACGGTCCCGTTGAGCGTCGCCAGGCCGAAGCCGACCGTAGCGAGCGGCGGCATCAAGGCGGTGGCGATCGCCACCCCGACGATGGTGCCCTCGCGCCCGCGGATCATCGCATAGGCTCCGGCGAGCGCGGAAAACAGCGCGACCAGCAGATCGAACAGGTTGGGGCGGGTGCGCGCCGCGATCTCGGGCGTGATGTCCTTGATCGGCGAGAAGAACACCACCAGCGCGGTGAACAGCACCGCCAGCAGCACCCCGCCGGCCAGGGTCATCGCGGTCCGGCGGATCTCGTTGCCATCGACCAGTGCCATGCCGAAGCCCAAGCCGATGATCGGCCCCATCAGCGGCGAGATCAGCATCGCGCCGATGACGACCGCAGGCGAGGACAGGAGCAGCCCCAGCACCGCGATGCCCGCCGACATAAGGATCATGAACGCATAACGCGGGGTCAGGCTGGATTCGTCATCGACCTTCGCGATCACCGCGCGGTGCTCGATCGAGGGGATCACCGTGCCGCGCCACCAGCTGCCCAGCGGCCCTGCAACCCGCGTTGCCAGCTCGCCCATGCTCGACGACAGCCGCCTGGCCCTTGGGGTTTCGGCGCCGGGCGCGGGTTGATCGGTCATGTCATCTCACCATCTTGCGTCTCGGCCATGGGTGGACCGGCCTTGCCATTGGCGATAGACGGATATCCGCAGCCGTGCCAGACCCGGCGAACCCGGCAATGGCGCAATCGGGCTTAGGGCGCCTGCGCCGCAAGCGGAAACACGGGCCTGCAGGCCAACGAAAGGTGACATGCGCAGATGATCAGGATCAACCGTTTCGGCCTGTTGGCGCTGTTGCTGCTGGTGGCTGCCTGCGCCCCCAAGCCCGCGCCGCAGACCGCAGCACCCGCCGATCCGCTCGATGCCATCGCCCGGCAATATGTCATGCTGTCGCTGGAAATCGGCACGCATGAGGACGGCTATATCGATGCCTATTACGGGCCTGCCGAATGGAAGACGGCGGCAGAGGCCGCGCCCCGCGCGCTGCCCGCGTTGGCGCAGGCGGTCGATAGCCTGGATCAGACCCTCGCCGCAGTCGATGTCTCCGCCCGCGAGCCTCTGATCCGGCGCCGCGCGACCTTCCTGCGCGCGCAGCTCAATGCCGCGCGCACCCGGCTGCGCATGCTGCGCGGCGAGAAGCTGAGCTTCCGCGAGGAATCGCTCGGGCTGTTCGGTGCCACCCCCGACATCCGCCCGCTGGAAAGCTATGATTCGGTGCTGGCCGAGATCGAGACGCTGCTCCCCGGCCCCGGCACGCTCGCCGAGCGGGTGGATGCATTCCAGGAGCGCTTCGTCATCCCCGCCGACCGGCTCAAGCCCGTGTTCGACCGCGCGATCGCCGAATGCCGCGCGCGCACCGCCGCGCGCATCCCGCTGCCCAAAGGCGAGAGCTTCCGCATGGAGTTCGTCACCGGCAAGCCTTGGAGCGGCTACAATTATTATCAGGGCAACCTGGCCAGCCTGATCCAGATCAACACCGATCTGCCGATCCGCATCAGCCGTGCGGTCGATCTGGGCTGTCACGAGGGCTATCCTGGCCACCACGCGCTCAACTATCTGCTCGAACAGCGGCTGATGCGCGCGCGGGGCTGGATGGAATGCAGCGTCTATCCGCTGTACAGCCCGCAAAGCCTGATCGCCGAGGGCTCGGCCAATTACGGCATCGACCTGGCCTTCCCGGGCGATGAAAAGCTCGCCTTCGAGATGCGCGAGCTCTATCCGCTGGCGGGTCTTGCGACCACCGATGCCGCGCGGCTCGCCCGGCTGCAAACGGCGCTGACGGGTTTGCGCGGCGCGCGCTTCACCATCGCGCAGCTGTATCTCGACGGCCAGATCGACCGCGCCCAGGCCATCGCGGTGACGCAGAAATACCAGTTGATGAGCGAGGCGCGCGCCAAGCAGTCGATCGGCTTTACCGACACCTATCGCAGCTATGTCATCAACTACGGACTGGGACAGGACATGGTGCAGGAGTTCATCGAAGCCGCCGGACCTGATCCGAAGGCGCGCTGGGCCGCGATGGAGCGGGTGATCAGCGAGCCGACTTTGCCCGCCGATCTGGCGGTTCGGTAAGCACCACTTTGGTCATTCCCGCGAACGCGGGAATCCCGCTTTCGCGCAAAGCTTGGCGCACTAGCGGGACCCCCGCCTGCGCGGGGGTGACGCGGTAGTTGCAGCTGTCCAAAGCTATTGGAACGCCCGCTCAGCTCGCAAACAGCATCGCGTCGTCGGCAAAGGCCTTGAACTCCAGCGCATTGCCCGCCGGATCGTGGAAGAACATCGTCGCCTGCTCGCCAACCTGCCCGGTAAAGCGGATGTGCGGCTCGATGACGAAGGCAGTGCCCGCCGCGCGCAACCGCTCGGCCAGCGCCTGCCAGTCCGGCATGGTCAGCACCACCCCGAAATGCGGCACCGGCACATCATGCCCGTCGACCGGATTGTGGTGCGCGTCGGCCCTGCTGGCGGCAGGATCGAGATGCGCGACGATCTGGTGACCGAACAGGTCGAAATCGATCCACTGATCGGAAGACCGCCCCTCGCCGCAGCCCAGCACGTCGCGATAGAAGCTGCGCGCCGCCGCCAGATCGTCGACCGGAAACGCGAGGTGAAAGGGTCTGATGGCCATGATCGGCGTGCGCGTCAGAAGGTCGCCAGCGCTGCACTCAGCCCGGTCGCGACAACGCTGATCACGATCGGCTTGCCTTCCAGATCGAGAAAGACCAGCTCGAGCTTCTGGGCCTTTTTGAGGTGGTCGATATCGGCCGGAACCAGCGGCTTTTCCCCAATGCAGCCTTCGGGCAGGCAGCGGCTGAACACGATCTTGTCGATGCCCTTGGCCTGATCGCCATCGATCTGCATCAAAGCGCCGGTATCCAGACGGACGCCCAGCGGAACCTTGACCAGCAGCCCGGTCTTGCCCGAGGATTTCTGCTTGGCGATGGCCACACGGATCACTTCCTTGCCATTGGCCTCATCGATCAGCGACTGGACGGTATCGCAGATTTCCGCTTCGCCCGTGCCCTTGCACCCGGTGGTCCATGGCTTGGCACCATCGGCCACCTTCTTGGGCGTGATCGGCTGAGTGGCCGGAGCAGCAGGCGCCGCGGTCTGGGCGGCCAGCGGCGCGCAGATCAGCAGGGCGGGTGCAACAGCGGCAAGGGTGCGAAGCATGACGTGCATCGGATCAATCTTTCTTCATTGGGCTGGCTGGAAGGTCCAGAGAGGCGTCGGCGCAGCAGAGCACAGGCTGATATACGTACAGCCGGTGCGCTGTCCACCGTCGCGCGACGGGGTGCCCGGCGCTGCTGCGTCCACCGGACGGGTTTCGGGCGCCATCAGCACCGGCAGCGGAGCAGCCAACCCCTGCAGGACCTGCAGCGGCGCGGTGCTGTCCGGCGGAACGGGAACGCTGACGCTGCCTTGGCCCGGCATGGTGATGACCGCAATCGGCGCCGCGACAGGCGTTGCCGATGGCGGCTGGGCGGGAGCGGCCGTGCCGACAGGTGCCACGGCCACCGGATCAGCGACGCTCGTGCCCCCGCCGGGCGGCGGCGGGGTGACCGGCGCAGACGTGCCCGGCGGATCGGTAGCAGGCGGCGTGCCCGCTGGCGGGGTACCGGCAGGGGGATTGGCAGCCGGAGGATTGGCGGCTGGCGGATTGGGTCCGCCACCGGTGCCCGGCGGGTCCTGCGCGGGCGGCACGATCGGCGGCAGCACGGTCATCACCCCGGGGCGATAGGTGATCTGGTAGTTGCGCGCGGTCCCGCGCGAGGCGTTGATGACATACTGCCCGGGCGCTGCGGTGCCACCGCCAGTGGAGCGCAGCACCAGGCCGGTGACGACGTCCCCGGTATCCCCGTTGCGCAGCCCCGAATAGCTCACGGTCAGCACCGGATCGCCATTGCCCAGATGCATCACCACATTGTTGGCGGTGATCAGCAGCCGTGCCTGATCGATGGTCAGCCGCCCCGGCGTATAGACAAAGTCGTAATTGAGCGCCGATGCGCCCGATGCGGTGATGGCATAGGAGCCGATATCGGAGCCGATCGTGGCGGGGGTACCGAACACCAGCCCGCTCACCACATCGGCGCGGTCGCCGTTGCGGAAGCCCGTGATCGACGCGCTGAATTCGGGGTTGGCGAGACCGTATTCGCGGCTGGCATTGTTGACGCGGACCTGCAGCAGCGCCTTGGTGATCGTCAGCGTGCCGGGCACGTAATCGAACCGGTAGTTGGCGGCGACCGCCCCGGAACCGGTGATCAGATAATCGCCGGCATCGCTGCGAGCAATCGCGCCGGTGCGCAACCTGAGGCCGGAGACAACCGCATCGGTATCGCCATTGCGCAGTCCCGAGATGCTGGCGGTCAGCACCGGATTGGCCGTACCATAGACCCGGGTCTTGCTGTCGATGGTCACGCTCAGCGGCGCGGGCGTGATCGTCAGGCTGCCCGGGACATAGGCAAAGTCATAATTGAGCGCGCTGCCCCCCGAAATGCCGATGGCATAGCTGCCAACGCCCGAGCCCTGGGTGGCGCCGGTCGCCAGCACCAGTCCGCTGACGACCGAAGCGGTATCGCCATTGCGCAAGCCGGCAATCGTGCTGGTCAGCGCCGGGTTGGCCAGCCCGTATTCGCGGCTCTTGTTGTCTGCGCTGATCGTCAACAGCGCTCTGGTGATCGTCAGCGTGCCGGGAACATAGGCAAAGTCGTAATTGGTCGCGGTGGCACCGGAACCCGTGATCGCGAAGGTGCCGACGTTCGATGCGATCGTCGCCGCGCTGCCATAGACCAGACCGCTGACCACGCTGGCGGCATCGCCCGCACGCAGGCCGCTGATCGATCCGGTGAAGGCCGGGTTGGCCAGGCCATATTCGCGCGTCGCGTCATTGGCGGTGACCGTGAGCAGCGCGCGCGTGATCGTCAGCGTGCCCGGAACATAGGCGAAGTCGTAGTTGATCGCAGTCGCGCCACTGCCGGTGATCGCATAGCTGCCGACGTCGGAGCCGGTCGTGGCAACCGAGCCGAAGACAAGGCCCGCAGCAACGCTCGCGCTGTCGCCGTTGCGCAGGCCCGAGATGCTGCCGGTGAACGCCGGGTTGGCAAGCCCGTACTCGCGCGTGGCATTGTTGGCCGTCACGGTGAGCAGCGCCCTGGTGATCGTGAGCGTGCCGGGGACATAGGCAAAGTCGTAGTTCGCTGCCGTCGCGCCCGATCCGGTGATCGCATAAGCCCCGGCATCGCTGCCGATTGCGGCGACCGAGCCATAGACCAGCCCGCTGATGACGCTCGCGGTGTCCGAATTGCGGAAACCTGTGACCGATCCGGTGAAGGCCGGGTTCGCGAGGCCATATTCGCGCGTGGCGTTATCGGCGGTGACCGTGAGCATGGCGCGGGTAATGGTGAGGGTGCCCGGAACGTACGAGAAGTCGTAGTTCGTCGCGCTCGCACCCGAGCCGGTGATCGCGAAGGTTCCGACGTTGGAGGCGACTGTCGCCGCGCTGCCATAGACGAGGCCGGAGACCACGCTGGCGGTGTCGGAGTTGCGGAAGCCTGTGATCGATCCCGTGAATGCCGGGTTCGCGAGGCCATACTCGCGGGTCGCGTCATTGGCGGTGACGGTGAGCAGGGCGCGGGTGATCGTGAGCGTGCCCGGCACATAACTGAAGTCGTAATTGCTCGCAGCGCCGCCCGAGGCCGTGATCACGAAAGTCCCGACATTGGAGGCAGATGTCGCCGTGGCCCCATAGACCAGCCCGCTGACCACACTCGCGGTATCGCCAGCGCGCAGGCCGCTGATCGAGCCGGTGAAGGTCGGGTTGGCAAGGCCATACTCGCGCGTCGCGTCGTTGGCGGTGACCGTGAGCAGGGCCCGCGTGATGGTCAAGGTACCGGGGACGTAGCTGAAGTCATAGTTTGTCGACGTCGCGCCCGAGCCGGTGATGCTGTAGGTGCCGATCCCCGAGTTCAGCACAGCCGTGCTCCCATAGGTCAGGCCGCTGACGACGCTGGCCGTGTCGCTATTGCGGAACCCGGTGATGCTGCCGGTGAACGCCGGGTTCGCGAGACCATATTCGCGCGTTGCGTCATCGGCGGTCACCGTGAGCAGGGCACGGGTAATGGTGAGAGTGCCCGGAACATAGCTGAAGTCGTAATTCGTCGCGCTCGCACCCGATCCGGTAATCGCGAAGGTTCCGACGTTCGAGGCGACTGTCGCCGCGCTCCCATAGACGAGGCCGGAGACCACGCTGGCGGTGTCGGAGTTGCGGAAGCCGCTGATCGATCCGGTGAACGTGGGGTTCGCGAGGCCGTACTCGCGCGTCGCGTTGTCCGCCGTGACGGTGAGCAGCGCGCGGGTGATCGTCAGCGTGCCAGGCACATAGCTGAAATCATAGTTCGCTGCTGCGCCGCCCGAGGCACTGATCGCGAACGTGCCAACATTGGAGGCGGTTGTCGCCGTAGTGCCATAGACCAGCCCGCTTACAACGCTCGCGGTATCGCCTGCGCGCAGGCCGCTGATCGATCCGGTGAAGGTCGGGTTGGCAAGGCCGTATTCGCGCGTTGCGTCATTGGCTGTGACTGTCAGCAGTGCCCGGGTGATGGTCAGCGTGCCGGGGACATAGCTGAAGTTGTAATTGGTGGACGTCGCGCCCGAGCCGGTGATGCTGTAGGTGCCGATGCCCGAGTTCAGCACGGCCGTGCCGCCATAGGTCAGGCCCGAGATCACGCTGGCCGTGTCGCCATTGCGGAAGCCGGTTATACTGCCAGTGAACGCAGGGTCGGCCAAGCCGTACTCCCGCGTTGCGTCGTTGGCAGTGACTGTCAGCAAGGCTCGCGTGATCGTCAGCGTGCCGGGAACGTACGAGAAGTCGTAGTTCGTCGCGGTGGCGCCACTGCCGGTGATCGCGAAGGTGCCGACGTTCGAGGCGATCGTCGCTGCGCTGCCATAGACGAGGCCGGAGACCACGCTTGCTGTGTCGCTGTTGCGGAAGCCGGTGATCGAGCCGGTGAACGTGGGGTTGGCCAGGCCGTACTCGCGGGTCGCATCATTCGCGGTGACGGTTAGCAGCGCCCGCGTAATGGTTAGCGTGCCAGGCACATAGCTGAAATCGTAATTCGCCGCAGCGCCGCCCGAGGCCGTGATCGCGAACGTTCCGACGTTTGAGGCGACCGTTGCCGTTGTGCCATAGACGAGCCCGCTGACAACGCTCGCGGTATCGCCAGCGCGCAGGCCGCTGATGTTGCCTGTGAACGTGGGATTGGCGAGGCCATACTCGCGCGTTGCGTCATTGGCCGTAACGGTGAGCAGCGCCCGCGTGATGGTGAGCGTGCCAGGGACATAGCTGAAGTCATAGTTGGTCGACGTCGCGCCTGAACCAGTGATGCTGTAGGTGCCGATCCCCGAGTTCAGCACCGCGGTGCTGCCATAGGTCAGGCCCGAGATCACGCTGGCTGTATCGCCGTTGCGGAAGCCAGAGATGCTGCCGGTGAACAGGGGGTTCGCAAGGCCATATTCGCGGGTTGCGTTGTCTGCAGTGACGGTGAGCAGCGCCTTGGTGATCGTCAACGTTCCCGGAACATAGGCGAAGTCGTAGTTGGTGGCTGTCGCGAACGCACCGACGATGCCGTAAGTGCCGGTATTCGAGGTGATGTCGGCGACCGTATTGTAGACGAGGCCGGAGACCACGCTGGCGGTGTCGGAGTTGCGGAAGCCTGTGATCGATCCCGTGAATGCCGGGTTCGCGAGGCCATATTCGCGGGTCGCATCATTCGCGGTGACGGTAAGCAGCGCCCTCGTGATCGTGAGCGTGCCGGGCACATACGAGAAGTCGTAATTGCTCGCAGCGCCGCCCGAGGCCGTGATCGCGAACGTTCCGACGTTGGAGGCGGTTGTCGCCGTAGTGCCATAGACCAGCCCGCTGACAACGCTGGCGGTATCGCCTGCGCGCAGGCCGCTGATCGATCCGGTGAACGTGGGATTGGCAAGGCCGTATTCGCGCGTCGCGTCGTTCGCGGTGACAGTGAGCAACGCCCGCGTGATGGTCAGCGTGCCAGGCACATAGCTGAAATCGTAGTTGGTCGATGTCGCGCCCGAGCCGTTGATGCTGTAGGTGCCGATACCCGAGTTGAGCACAGCGGTGCTGCCATAGGTCAGGCCAGAGATCACGCTGGCTGTGTCGCCGTTGCGGAAGCCTGTGATCGATCCCGTGAACGCAGGATCGGCCAGGCCGTATTCGCGCGTTGCGTCGTTGGCGGTGACTGTCAGCAGCGCGCGCGTAATCGTCAGCGTGCCGGGCACATAGGCGAAGTCGTAATTCGTCGCGGTGGCACCCGAGCCGGTAATCGCGAAGGTTCCGACGTTCGAGGCGATCGTCGCTGCGCTGCCGTAGACGAGGCCGGAGACCACGCTGGCGGTGTCGGAGTTGCGGAAGCCGGTGATGTTGCCGGTGAACGTGGGGTTCGCGAGGCCATACTCGCGCGTCGCGTCATTGGCAGTGACAGTGAGCAGCGCACGCGTGATGGTCAGCGTGCCCGGAACGTAAGAGAAATCGTAGTTCGCCGCAGCTCCGCCCGAGGCGGTGATCGCGAACGTGCCAACATTGGAGGCGGTTGTCGCCGTAGTGCCATAGACCAGCCCGCTTACAACGCTCGCGGTATCGCCTGCGCGCAGGCCGCTGATCGAGCCGGTGAACGTGGGATTGGCGAGCCCATACTCGCGCGTCGCGTCGTTGGCGGTGACAGTGAGCAACGCCCGCGTGATGGTCAGGGTACCGGGCACGTAGCTGAAGTCGTAGTTGGTCGATGTCGCGCCTGAACCAGTGATGCTGTAGGTGCCGATACCCGAGTTCAGCACCGCCGTGCTGCCATAGGTCAGGCCCGAGATCACGCTGGCCGTATCGCCGTTGCGGAAGCCTGTGATCGATCCCGTGAACGCAGGATCGGCCAGGCCGTACTCGCGTGTCGCGTCGTCGGCGGTGACCGCGAGCAATGCGCGGGTAATGGTGAGGGTGCCCGGAACGTACGAGAAGTCGTAGTTCGTCGCGCTCGCACCCGATCCGGTGATCGCGAAGCTTCCGACGTTCGACGTGATCGTGGCGGCGCTTCCGTATACCAGCCCCGAGACCACGCTGTCGTCGTCGCTGTTGCGGAAGCCGGTGATGATGCCCGTGAACGCGGGGTTGGCGAGGCCATATTCGCGCATTGCGCTGTCCGCCGTCACGGTGAGCAGCGCCTTGGTAATCGTCAGCGTGCCGGGGACGTAATCGAAATCGTAATTGGCAGCAAAGGCCTCGAACGGTGAAATGCTGTAGGTGCCGACATCGGAGAACTCGTCCGCCAGGGTCGTGAAGTTCAGCCCGGAAACCACCGAGGCATCATCGCCATTGACGAAGCCCGAGAAGCTCGCGGTGAACATGGGGTTGGAATCGCCATAGGTGCGGGTGGCGTCGTCGGCGGTCACGGTCAGCAGCGCGCGCAGCGTGGTCAGCGCGCCGTTGACGAAGTCGAAGTCGTAGCCGACATCGGAGAGCAATGTGCCCTGATCGATGAAGATCGTGTCGAGCCCGGCGCCGCTGCCCGCAGAAAGGGTGTCGAAAAGGTTCGGCGCACCTGAAAACGCGTAGGTATCGCTGTCGCCGTTCACCAGCCCGCTGAAGCTGAAGGAGTAACCGGGAGGCGCCTGGCCGTATGTGCGCGTGGCATCGTCGGCGGTGAAGGTGAGCACCGGCTGGCGCGCGAAGATGAACAGGTTGCCCGCGAAACCGCTCGGCGAGACGTTGTTGTAGAGGTTGTTTCCGACAAGCCCGCCGCGGTCGATGACATCATAATCGTTGGAATAGATCAGGAAACGGCCGCCGCCGGTCAGGTTGAAGACCCCCGCGCCTGCGCTGTTGGTAAAGATGTCGCTCTCGATCAGCACGGCATCGCCACCGCTGCTCGCGGTGAGCAGGGCTCCTGTATCCAGGGTCACCGCGCGATTGCCGGTGACGCCCTGGTTCTGCAGAACGATGCTGCTCGCGGTAATCGACCCGATGGTCATCGCGCCGCTGTCGAAGAACGACTTGTCGTCACCCGCAACGATTCGGAGGCTCGCAAATCCCGAGCCTGCATCGATGAAGCCTCCCGGGCCGAAGGTGATGACCGCATCACCGGGATCGCGGAAGGCATCGACGACGCCGCCCGAGAGGAATTCATTGGCGACGGCGGTGAAATTGCCGCCGTCGGTCGTGATCCCGGCATTGATCAGGATCGAACGGCCCGCGCGGAAGGTCAGGTCGCCGCCCGCCCCGCCTGCGCTGACGAGGATCGCGCTGCTGACGGTGATGTCGTTGTTGGCCTGCAGTTCGACTGCAGTGCCGCCCGCCAGGATGTCGACCAGCGCGGTGGGAGTGATCGTGACATCCGCGCCCGGCGTATCGCCGAACCCGAAGCCGGGGGCATCGAGCGAGACCCCGTCGAGGTCGAAGAAATAGACCGCGCCGGAATTGATGACCTGATTGTCCGGGCCATCATCCCCCGACGCGCCAACCACCAGCCGCCCGGCATTCAGCGATACGCCGTTGCCGAAGAGGTCGTTGGCATCCAGACCCGCAACCGCAACGTTGCTGCCCCCGGTATAGCCCCGCCCGAAGATGGCCGACAGCGACGGATTGGCGAAAGCTGCATCGGCAAAGCTGATCAGATACACCGCGCCGGCTTGAGGGCGATCGTCCGCAAACCCTGAGTCCCCATAAGCGCCGATCGCCAGCACATTGCCCTCGAGCGAGAGCGCGCTTCCAAGAAGTTCATTGGCGGTCGAGGTGGGAAGGGTCAGGTCGTAGCCGACACCGATCGTGCCTGCCAGCGTACCGCCGTCAAAAGCCGTATCGGCAAAAGTGAACAGATAGACTGCGCCTGCCATATTGGCGGAATCCCCGGAACCGTCTTCGAAGAAGGCACCGACCGCCAGCCGGGTGCCATTGAGCGCGACCGCACTGCCGAGTGAATCACCGACCCCAGCAAAGGCAGTGGTATCGACATTCGCGCCGAGGGTATAACCGCGCCCGATAGTCCCGATAAGGCCGGGCACACCGGCCGCCACATCGAACAGGTAGACCGCGCCTGTTTCCTGCGTGCCGTTGGCGTCCCCGTCATCGCCGACCGCGCCGACGGCCAGCCGGTCGCTGTCGAGCGATACTGACCAGCCGAAAAGGTCGTCTTGGTCGAGCGCGAGGTTGAAATTGGCCCCGGCAGCATAGTCCTTGCCGATGATCGCGAGCTGCGCGGGGGCATTGAAGGTGTCGTCGTCAAACCCGAACAGGTAGACCGCGCCTGCGCCAGGGGCATCGTCGTCGAAGCCGCGGTCGCCGATGGCGCCAACGGCCAGCGTGAGGTTCGACAGCGAAACAGAGCTGCCGAACCGCGCCCCGGCACGCAATTCCGGGACCGAAAGGTTCTTGCCGCCGGTATAGCCGCTGCCGATGACACCTTCGAGGATGGGGAACTCGAAATCTGTCGTGACGAAGGTGAAGAGGTAGACCGCGCCCGATTCGGTCAGGCTGTTGCCAAAACCGGCATCGCCCGGAACGCCGATGGCCAGCCGTTGGCCGTCGAGCGAGACCGAGGTGCCGAATGCTTCGAACTCCCCGATCCCGGCCACCGGCGTACCCAGACCGCGGGTATAGCCCGCGCCGATATTGCCGCGCAGCTGCGCGCCACCGAAATCGGCATCGGCAAAGGTGAACAGGTAGGCCGCGCCCGAATCGGTCGCTGCTGCGCCGTTGCCAAAGCCATCGTCGAACAGCGCGCCGACGACCAGGCGGTTGCCATCCAGCGAGACCGAGATGCCGAACGCGTCACCGGCATCAAGCTCGAGATCGAAATCGAGGTTGGCACCAAAATTCGTGGCCCCCATGGCCAGAATCTCGGCAATCGTGCCGCCGTTGAAGTCCGCATCGGCAAAGGTCAGCAGATAGACCGCACCGGAACCGCCAGGGCTGGAGGCGGTGCTGACGATGCCGGGACCGCCGATCGCCAACCGGTTGCCATCAAGCGACAGCGATGTTCCGAAAAAGCTGTTGTCGCCAAAGCCGAATGGCGTCTGGATGGTGTCGACGTCGCCGGCGCCGTCATAGCCGGCCCCGACGATGCCGCGCGGCGTGATCGAATTGAATTGGAGGTCGGTGAAGGTGAACAGATAGGCTGCGCCCGCCGAGGACAGGATCTCTCCGTTGCCATCGTCGCCCACCGCGCCCACGGCCAGCCGAGTGCCGCTGAGAGCGACGGCTGTGCCGAAGAAATCCTCGCTCTCCAGCGCAACTTCAAAGTTCTTCCCGCCCGAATAGCCAGACCCGATAACGGCCTCTTGCACCGCGCCGTCGAACAGCCCGGATGCAAAGGAGAACAGATACACCGCGCCAGATGCGGTCTCGGCGTTGCTGAAACCGCTATCGCCCTGCGCCCCCACCGCCAGCCGATCGCCGTCGAGCGACACCGATATGCCGAACAGGTCATCGGGATCGAGCGCGGCTATCGAGAAGTTCTTGCCGCCAGTATAGCCCGAGCCGATAATCGCTTCCAACGCTCCGCCGCCGAACAGGCTGTCGGCAAAGCTGAACAGATAGACTGCCCCGGCTCCGGCATTGGTGTTCGATACGCCATCGTCGCCCGGATTGCCCACGGCCAGCCGGTTGCCGTCGAGAGACACCGAAAAACCGAACTGGTCATCCGCCTCGATTTCGGTCGGCCACAGGTTCTTGCCGCCGACATAGCCATGGCCGATGGTGGCCTGCAGCGTCGCGCCGCCAAAACCGGCATCGGCAAAGGTGAACAGATAGACTGCGCCTGCGTCGCCCAGCCCATCGATCGATCCGTCATCGTTGGGCGCGCCAATCGCGAGCCGGTTGCCGTCGAGCGATACGGATCGTCCGAAGGCATCGCCGCTGCCGACCTGCACGAACGAGGGCGTCAAGGACGCTGCCAGCTCCAGCCCGACGGACGAGCGATACCCTGCACCGATGGAGCCCTTGAGCAGGCCACCGCCGAACTGCGCGTCATCGAACGTGAACAGATACACCGCGCCGGTATCGGGCTGCGTGTTGTCCGGTCCGTCGTCCTGCTGCACGCCCACCGCCATCCGGTTGCCGTCGAGCGAAACCGAGGCACCGAACAGATCGAATGCATCCAGCGGAAGATCGATGTTCTTGCCGCCAGCGTATCCGGAGCCGATCGTCGCCTCGCGCACGGCGCCGCCAAACGAGCCATCGGCAAAGCTGAACAGATACACCGCCCCCGGATCGGGCAGACCGTTGGCGAAGCCGTCATCGCCCCGCGCACCGACGGCGAGCCGATTGCCGTCGAGCGACAATGCGCCGCCGAACCCGTCGAAGGTGTCCAGCGTCGCGATGTTGAAGGCGCTTCCCGGCGTATCATAGTCCCGGCCGATGATGCCTCGAAGATTGACCCCGCCAAAGTCGGCATCAGCGAATGTCAGCAGATAGACCGCGCCGCTGTCTGCAGCGGCGTTGCCCAAACCATTGTTGCCCGCAGCGCCGCCAGCCAACCGCAGACCGCTCAAGGCGACGGCGGAACCGAAATTGTCGCCAGGCCTCAACCCCTGGTCGCCACCCGAGATATCGACATCCAGGCCAGTGCTGTACCGGCCGACCCGCACCGCAACGGCGGGCGCGCTGAACAGATCATCGACGAAACTGAACACATAGATCGCGCCGATATCGGCACGATCGTCGATTTGGCCGTCATCGTTCGGCGCCCCGACGGCAAGCCGGAAACGTCCGAGCTGCTGGTCGAGCGACAGCGATGAGCCAAAGCCGTCGCCGGCCGCAAGTCCTGCCACGTTCAGATTGTCGCCACCGCCATAGCCCGCACCCAGGATGGAGCGTTGCTCGGCACCGCCAAAGGCGAGATCGGCAAACGAGAACAGATACACCGCGCCGGCATTGGCTGCGCTGTTGGCAGCCCCATCGTCGCCGCTTGCGCCTACCGCCAGTTGCGTGCCACGCAACGATACCGCGCTGCCGAAAAAGTCGCTCGCGTCCAGGCTTGCCACGGAAAGGTTCTTGCCGCCGCTATAGCCGCTGCCGATGATCGCTTCGAGCACAGGCGCGCCGAAGGCAAGATCGGCGAAGCTGAGCAGATAGACCGCACCCGACAGCGGCTTGAGGCTGGAGGCCCCGCTGTCATCGGATGCGCCGATCGCCAGCCGCAGCCCGTCGAGCGAAACGGCCGCGCCGAACCGCTCCTCGGGTCCGATGCCCTGCGCGGCGAGCGAAGCGGGCCGCCCCATGGCATAGCCCGAGCCCAGGGTCCCGGCCTGAACGAGGTCGTTGTACACATCGTCGCTGAACGTAAAAAGATACACCGCCCCAGCGGACGCTGTCATGATATTGCCCGTGTTGCCGGCAGCGCCGATCACCATCCGGTTGCCGTCGAGCGCAACGCTGCTGCCCAGCCGATTTCCATCCGTGTTCAGCCCGTCGATCAACAGGTTGCTGGCATCGATCGACCCGGCGGTAATCCTGCCCGAAAGGCTTCCGCCATCAAGGTCCGGGGTGTTGAAGGTGAACAGATAGGCGGCCCCCACATCGACGCCCCCGCCGGACAAGCCGAAATCGCCTGGCGTTCCGACCACCAGCTTGCTGCCGGACACGGCGACAGAGGCTCCGAAATTGGCGTTGGTCCCCAGCGACGCTATCGAAAGGTCGTTGGGGCCGCTGTATCCGAAGCCGATCGTGGCTACCTGCGATGCACTGGAAAAAACCGTGTCGGCAAAGTCGAACCGATAGACTGCGCCGGAATTTTCATTGCTGTCGCCGTCGCCATCGTCCTGAGAGGCGCCGATCGCCAGCCCCTCGCCTGAATCGGTGAAGGCCAGCGCGCTGCCGAAAAAGTCTCCCGCGGCAAGCCCGGCCACCGCAAAATTCTTGCCGCCCGTATATCCGACGCCGCCGATGCCCTCGAGCGTGCCGTTGTTGAAAATGGACGAGGTGAAGGTGAAGAGATAGGCCGCGCCGGAATCACTGGCGAGGTTGTTGAAGCCGTCGTCCGCCTGCGCGCCGACGGCAAGCTGGTTGCCGCGCAGGGTGACGCTCGATCCGAACTGGTCGCCGGCTTCAAGGCCAGCGACATCGACGTTCTTGAACCCGGTATAGCCTGCGCCCATGCGCGCCTCAAGCACGGGCGAGCCGAACGCGGTGTTGGCGAAGCTGAACAGATAGACCGCGCCTGAATCGGTGGCGGCGTTGTTGAAGCCATCGTCGAGCGGCGCGCCGATGGCCAGACGAAGGCCATCGATGGCCAGCGCGCTGCCGAAGGAATCTTCCATGTCCAGCACGCTGACGTCGAAGTTGCCCGCGCCGGTATAGCCCTCGCCAATGATCCCGCGCAGCTGCGGTGCCGAGAAGAATTCATCGTTGAAGGTGACCAGGAACACCGCACCCAGACCCAGCGAATCGCCGCTGAAGCCGCGGTCGAAGGGCGCGCCGATCGCCAGCCGTGTGCCCGACAGCGCAACGGCACTACCAAATTCGGCATCAGTGGCCTGGCCCACGGACAAATTCTGCTGCGGGCCGTACCCGACACCCACCGTGCCTGCGAGCGCCAGATCGTTGAACGCATCATCCGAGAAGGTGAAGAGATAGACCGCGCCCAGTCCGCCGGTGGTGTTGAACACCCCCGAATCCTCGGGTGCGCCCACCACCAGACGATTGCCGCTGAGCGATACGCTGCTGCCGAAGCGGTCCTCGCCATCCAGCCCGCCCAGCGACAGATTGCCGGCCCCGGTGTATCCCGCGCCGATGCGCTGCGCGAGGGTGTAGGTCCCGGCGATATCGGTGAACAGATAGGCCGCGCCACTGAAAGGCACTGCGCCGCCCGCGCCATTGTCCAGAACGGCACCCACGGCGATCTTCTGGCCATCGATCGCGACCGAACTGCCGAAGCGGTCCCCCAGGGACAGCGCGGTGACATCGACATTGGTGCCGCCGGTATAGCCGCTGCCGATCAGCGCGGACACCGCCCCCCCGGCGAAGGCAGTGGTGGCGAAGTCGATGACATAGACCGCGCCTGAATCGCCCAGCGAATTGGCGTTGCCGTCATCGCCTGGCGTGCCGACAAGCAGCCGGGTGCCCTGCAGGGCCACGCCGCTGCCAAAGCGATCCTGGTTTCCGCCGGCAAGCGCGCCGATCGACAGGTTGTTGCCGCCCCCATAGCCCGATCCGACAATCGCCGCGAGCGCGCCGCCGGTGAACTGGGTGTCGGCAAAGGTGAACAGATAGGCCGCACCGACATTGGTAAACGGATCGTCATCGCCGCCATCCTGGGGAGCACCGACCGCCAGCCGCGTCCCGTCGAGCGAGACCGACGCGCCAAAGCTGTCGCCGGTGTTGATGTTGCCGGGGCTGAGGTTGTTGCCGCCGACATAATCGGCGCCGATGGTTGCCTGGAGGCTGCCAGCGCTGAACAGGGCATCGGCAAAGGTGAACAGATAAACCGCACCGGCATCGGTCACGGTGTTGCTCACCCCATCGTCGAGCGAGGCCCCCACCGCGAGACGATTGCCGCTCAGCGAGACCGCTTCACCAAAGCGGTCGCCAGAATCGAGCGTGGCGACAGCGATGTTCTTGCCGCCGCTATAGCCCAGCCCGATGATCCCTTCGAGCAACGGCGCGCCGAATGCGTCATCGGTAAAGCTGAACAGATAGACCGCGCCGGCATTGAAGCCCCCTGTGGTATCGGGAGTTTCTGCCGAGCCCACCGCGAGCCGCAGGCCATCGAGCGCGACCGATGTGCCGAACTGGTGAAGGGTGCCATCGCTCAGCCCTGGAACCGTGTAATTGCTGAACCCCTGATAGCCGGAGCCCAGAACATCGACCAGCCGGGCGTCGAACAAACTGGCCGGGTCGCCGAAGGTGAACAGATAGACCGCACCGGACCCGGCCGCGCTGCTGTTGCGCCCGCTGTTGGTGGCGGCACCGACGACAAGTCGTCCGGCATCGAGCGAGACCGCGCTGCCGAAGAAGAAGCCGCCATCGGAATCGCTCAGGTTGAGCGAATAATCCCTGGGTCCGGTATAGCCCGCACCGAACCTGCCGTCCTCGTTCGGGGTGGAAAAGCTGCCGTCGGCAAAGCTGAACAGATATACCGCGCCGCTGCCCGGCTCCAGACCGCTCGCGCCCGCATCGCCGATGGCGCCGACCGCGAGCTGCAGCCCCTCCAGCGCGACCGATTGGCCGAAGAATTGAAGCGGGCCGTTGCCGGTGTCGAAGTTGTTGCCACCGGCGTAGCCGGTGCCCAGCGTGGCTGCGAGCGTCCCGTCGCTGTAATCGCTCAAGGTGAAGGTGAAAAGATAGACCGCACCGGCATTGGTGATCGGGGTCAAGGCGCCAGCGTCGTTTGGCGCACCGACCGCCAGCCGCAATCCATCGAGCGACACCGACGTGCCGAACCGGTCGCCGGCCTCGAGACCCACGACACTGACACCGGCACCCGAGCTGTAGGATTGCCCGATCGTCGTCAGCAGCTGCGGCGTGGCCGCAAAGGCCGGGTCGCCCAGATCGAAGATATGGACAGCGCCCGCCTCGAAATCCGATCCGCCAAAGCCCGGATCGCCCTGCGCGCCCACCGCGATGACATTGCCGTCGAGCGATACCGCGCTGCCAAAGAACGAGCTGGAAGCGTTGATGCCGCCGCCCGAGAAGCTTTCGAAGTTGAGCAGCCGCGCCAATCCGCCGCCGGTGAACGATGCATCCTCGAAGGTGAACAGATAGACCGCGCCGGCATCGCCCTGAAAGATCGTGGTGCCATCGTCACCGATCGCGCCGACCGCCAGCCGCAAGCCATCGAGCGAGACCGAACTGCCGAACAGGTCGTCGGCTTCGAGCCTGCCGACCGAGATGTTCTTGCCGCCGGAATAGCCCGATCCGATGATCGACTGCAGCACCGGCGCGTTGAACTGCGCATCGCCAAAGGTGAAGAGGTAGACCGCACCGGAATCGATCTTGCTGTTGCCCGCGCCATCGTCGAACCGCGCACCCACCGCCAGTCGGCTGCCGTCGAGCGACACCGCGGTGCCGAAATTGTCCTGCTCTTCCAGCCCGATGCCAAGCAGCGAGAGGCCGCCGAAATCGAAGTAACCCGCGCCCAGAAGGCCCACCTGGCGCCCGGTGTTGAACGCATCGTCCTCGAAAGTGAAAAGATATGCCGCGCCCGCATTCCCAAGTGTGTTGCTGCGTCCCTCGTCCCTGGGCGCACCGACGACGAGGCGGTTGCCATCCAGCGAAACCTTGCCGAAGTTGTCGTTGAAGCCCAGCTGGGGAACGCTGAGGTTTCGGCCGCCCAGACTGCCATGGTCCGCGCCGATGATGGCCGCGAGGCCTGGGCTCGAAAAACTGGTATCGGCAAAGGTGAACAGATAGACCGCGCCGTTGTTGAACAGTCCAGCGGCGACCCCATCGTTAAAGGGTGCGCCTACCGCAAGGCGATTGCCGCCGAGCGAGACCGAATCGCCCAGACGGTCCTCCGAAAAGCCCGGGACGTCGAAATCCTTGGTCCCCAGATAGCCCGAGCCGATGATGCCCTCGACCAGCGGAGAGTTGAACGCCGCATCGGCAAAGCTGACGAGATACACTGCACCGGCATCGGTTGCGCTGCCGCTGTCGCCATCATCGCCCGGCGCACCGATCGCCAGCTGCGTGCCTTCAAGCGACACCGAATAGCCGAACAGGTCGTCCGTCACGAGTTGCCCGACCGACAGGTTCTTGCCGCCCGAATAGTTGAAGCCGATGATCGATTCGACCGTCGGATCGCTGAACTGGGCGTCGGTGAAGCTGAACAGATAGACCGCGCCCGAATCCATCGCGGTGTTCGAACTGCCATCATCATGGCTGGCCCCCACCGCCAGCCGATTACTTGTCCGATCAAGCGAAACGCTCGTTCCGAACCGGTCGTCCGCCTCGACATTGGCGACATCGAGGCTTGCCGTGCCGCCATAGCCGGTACCCAGCACGCCCAGCGTACTGCTTGCATTGAAGGCAAGGTCGAGGAAGCTGAAGAGGTAGACAGCGCCCGAATCCGGCGCGGCGTTGCTCAAACCATCATCGAACGGCGCACCGACTGCGAGACGCGTACCGGTCAGCGAAACCGAAAAGCCGAACTGGTCGCCGGCTTCAAGCCCGCCGACCGAGAGGTTCCTGCCGCCCGTATAGCCCGAACCGACCACCGCGCTCAGCACCGGCGCAGCAAAGCTGGTATCGGCAAAGGTGAACAGATACACCGCGCCGACATTGGTGAGACTGCCATCGGCGCCATCATCGCCCGGTGCGCCGATTGCCAGCCGGTCACCATCCAGCGAAACGCCAAAACCGAACAGATCGCCGAAATCAACCCCCGGCAAGGGCGCTGCCGGCCCCGGGAAGCTGCTGGCAAACGCCTGCAGCACCAGCCCGTACTGGCTGGGTGCATTGCCGGCATCGGCGATGATGATGTTCTTGGGATCGAGCAGCAGCTTGCCGCCGCGCTGGCCGTCGCGCGCGGTTTCCACCGTGCCGCGATAGACGAGCGTTTCCTTGCCCGAGATCTCGATCTGCCCGCCCACGCCGCCGACCATGCCGCCGCGTGCGATCGCCGAGCCGAGGAAGGTGGTCTTTTCGTTCGACCAGACGACGATCTCGCCCGCATTGCCGCGCATGCCGATCGCCGACACGTCGATGGTCACCGCATCGGTCGCCACCAGCGTGCGCGCGTTGGGAAGCTCGTCGGCGCTCAGGCCCTTGCCGCCCTGGAACTCGCCGCCCAGCCGCACCCGGCCGCCGCGGATGCCGCCCTGCGCATAGAATTGCGCCGAGAACAGATCGAGCCGGGGCGCGCTGACATCGATCGATCCGCCAAAACCATGGCTGCCCGAGGCGCGGAACTTGCCCGAGGAGATGATCTGCTGGTCCGAGGTGTAGCGGATGGTGCCGCCGTGCAGGCCGCTGGCATCGATGAAGGCATCGCCGGTGTCGATCGCGCGACGGGTGGTGTGGATATCGACATTGCCGCCCTTGCCGAGCCCGGCATTGACCGTGATCCGCCCGGCAAGCGAGAAACCGCCGGCATCGAGCTGGATGTTGCCGCCCGCTTCCGCGCCGCTGGCCGACAGGATCGAGCCGAACGACAGGAATTCGCTTCCCGTGATGTGCGCGGTGCCTCCAGCCTTGCCGCCATCCAGGTTGATCGTGCCATCGAGGATGGTGCGCGCGGCGGTGATCGTCAGCGTGCCGCCGGTGCCGCTCGCGGCCATCGCCGTGCCGGGCGCAGCGCTCGCGTCGCCATCGATCACATTGGCCCAGCCGATATTGCTGGTCGCGCTGCCCTTGGCCGGGCGCCCCGCCGTCACCGCCGCATTGGTGGCGGATGACAGGTCCATGGCGACATTCCTGCCGACCTGCACCTCGCCCGGCGCGGTGATCGTCATCTTCGCTGCGACCAGCGAAACCTTGCCGTCGGCGCCGACCTCCATGCTCGCGGCCTGCGGCGTTCCGATGCGCACCGACTGGTTGACCAGATCGCGGGCTGCCGATGCGGTGATCAGCAGCGATCCGCCACGCGCATCGACCACGCCGCCGATATCGACCAGCGCGCCCTTGTCGTCGAGACGGGTGACCGCATCGCCGACCTGGAAGCGGATCAGGTTGTCGCCGTGCAGATCGAGCGTGAACGCCTGCGCGCCGCCAAAGGCGATCTTGCCCATGTGCGCGGTGATGATGCCATGATTGGCGACCTGGGGGGCTACGAACGCCGCAACCCCGGCATCGCGCACGGTGATGGTGCCATGGTTGATGACCCTGGCGCCCGAGCGGCCCGGGGTTCCGAAGCGCAGCGTACCGCCCGCCATGAACGCAGCGTCGCCGATGTCCGCACTGGTCGCGACCAGCCCTGCGACATCCACCCTGGCATCCTTGCCGAAGACGATGCCGTTGCCGTTGATCAGATAGACCTGACCGTTGGCGGTGAGCTCGCCCATGATCTGGCTGATCTCGGGCCCGGTGACGCGGTTCAACGCAATCGAGCGCGCGCCCGGCTGGCGGAAATCGACGCCCTGGCCGCTGCCGATCGAGAAATTGTCCCAGTTGATGATGACCCGGTCGCTCGACTGGTCGATCCGCACCCGGTCGGTGCCCTGGCCATTGATCGTGGCATTGCCCGCCACGACATTGCCGCCATTGGGGTTGGCAAGCGCGGTCTGTGCGGTGACGACCGCAAGCCCCGCCACCCCGGTGCGCAGCGCGATCTGCCAGTTGGCCCAGTGGCGCGCGCGCTGTTCAGCGGTGCGGGTGATGGTCATCGTGTGGCCCCGATCGAGAAGAAGATGCGTGGATCGCTGCTGCCATCGGGCGTGAAGCGTGACTTGCCCGGCCAGGCCGAATAGACCTCGCCGAACAGTCCGTAAGGCAGCGCGATGCGCGCCCCGCCGCCTGCCGACCACAATTCGGTGACTCGCAGCTCGGCAAAATCGAGCCGTCCGCGCTGCCGCAGGATGCCGGCATCGACGAACACGAAGGGCTGCACCGTCACCGGCCCGAGCGTCAGCCGGTCGTTGAGCTCCATCGCGACATTGACGCAATGGTCGCCGCCGGCTGCGCCATAATCATAAGCGCGGCCGAACCTGTCGCCGCCATAATTGCACTCGCGTGAAGCTGCGGCACCGCCGTGCAGCGCCATCTGCGCCTCTGCTGTCACCCGAACGCGGGCAGTTCCGACCAGCGGCGCGTTCCACACCAAAGACGCGGTCGCGGCGGTGAATTCCGGATCGCCCCGGGTACGACTGCGCAGGGGGTTGAACCGGCCGGTGGCGCCAAGCCCGTCGATCCCCTGGCTCAGCCCCAGACGTACCAGCCCGGTGGTGCCGTCGGTGCCCGCCCAGTCATAGCTGCCATACAGCTCGTAGAAGCGGCTGCGGTCGTCGATCAAGGTGATGCCGAAGATGCCGCTGTCGGAGTTGATCGCGGTGCCTTCCAGCCCGACGATCAGGCTCGAGTTGCGCGTGCGGCGCAGCGGATAGCTGAGCCCGGCGCGGAACACCTCTTCCTCGCCCTCGAACTGCAGGATCGACAGGAAGCCGCGCACCGCGCGCGACCGGGCGCGCGAATAGGACAGGGTCCCGGTCAGCCCGTCATCGGAGATCGGCGCGCTGTACTGGGCAAAGCCGGAGATGAAGCCGTCGGTCGGCAGCGTCGCGCGCGCATCGAGCAGCAGCTGGTCGCCCGGCACCAGCAGCGAATTGGCCGTGATCCCCGCGCGATAGCGGCGCTCGCCCAGATTGTCGCGAATGCGGTTGTCGAACTGCGCTTCGAGCACCACCGGGTCGAGATCGACCACCACCAGCAGGTTGGCCGCGCCCGGCGTGGTTTCCGACGGGCGAACCACCACCGACACGTCCATGCCGCCCAAGTCGCCGCTGGTCAGGATCGCGCGTTCCAGCTCGTCCACCATCACCGGGCCGCGCTTGATCAGCGGCGTGAAGCGGCGGCGGATCATGTCGGTCAGCCGCGTCTGTCCAACCAGACCCGCGCCCGATTTCAGCTGGATTTCGATGGCATCGACGCTGCCCTCGACCACCTGCAGCACCACTACGCCATCGGCGACATCCTGCGCAGGCACCAGTGCGAACGACAACGCATAGCCTGCTTCGGCATAGACCCGGGTGAGCAGGTCCGCCGCGCGATAGATGTCGGCGAGCGTCAGTTCCTGCCCCAGGAACGGCGCGAGCGGCGCCTGCAGCCGGTCTTCGGAGATGGCATCGAAGCCGATGATGCGGAAGCGGTTGACCCGGACCTTGGCGCTATCGTCCACCGCGCTGGGATCGGTGCGCGGACGATCGATGGTGAACGGGGTGCGCGGGGTCGAGAGTGGCACGTCGGCAGCGCGGTTCTCGCGCTCGAACGTACCCGCAGGCGGCCGCACCGTTCCCGGCAAGGCCTGGCCGGCAGCCAGCGTCGGCCACATCAACGCGACCGCCAGCGCACCGGCGGTGCAGCCGTGCGATACCGCCTTGCGGCTGGAGGCCAGAATCCCGGCCCATGTCAAATTCCGCTGAAAAACCATGCGGGGTGCAACGTCCAACTCCCCGAAGGGAAATGAGAGGGTGCGACCCCGTCTCGGAAAGTCAGATCGAAGCCCCTGCCATCCGGTACCCGGTTGTCATGAGCCGGCAACCCAGCCGATCACGACACCATGGATATCGGACGATCGTGCAGCCCTGCATGTTTCCGGTCCGGATTGTGCGCAGCTGGCGATGTCGGGAAACCCCCGCTTCCTGCGCATGATTAAGCAGCAAGGCGCAGGAAACGCAAGTAAAACAACCCGCTCGCAAGCCGATTGCCACCATCGTCAAGGCTGCGGGGAGAGCGGATGCAGGGTCAGGCCCGGCCCGCCGTTGCTGCAGCGTTGCGCAGCACCAACGTGCCCGCGCTGCGGCTCTCGCTCCAGCCGCCACAGCGCCGGAACTGGCCGACGCAATTGGGTTCGAGATAGATGATCGTCACCGGCTGGGTGAGCAAGGACAGCCGGTCGGCAACGGGCGCCATCACCGCATCGTCGAACGGATCGTAGAAATAGCAGACCAGCGGCGCATCGACAGGAGGGACAAATTGCGCCGCGTCCATGCACACCACATCGACCGGCGCTGCCAGCGCGCCCTTGGCCTGCATGATGTCGCGGTTGCGCAGCGCGATGGCGACCAGCTCGGCCGCGAACTCCACCCCGATGACCCGCGCAAAGCCGAAGCGCGCGGCCTGGAGCAGCGCCCGGCCCTTGCCGCAGCCGAAATCGATGAACACGGTGCGCACAAAATCCACGTCGAGATCCGCGAACCACACAGGCATGTCGGTGCCGTTGCTCGACTGATAGCGCCGCGCATGCGCCGCGATCGCAGGATCGACGTCGAGCGTGTGCAGCTCGCGGATGGCGAAGGTGTCGGTGCCCCAGGTCTCGTCGAACGCCTGGAACTGGCGGTTGCGCGCGCGCGCCTGCGGCGTCATCTCCCTGGCATGATAGGCGATGTTGTGCCCGATCAGCCGGATGATCTCGGCTGGAGAGCGGCCCTTGAGGCGGCGGACGAGCGATGACATCATGAAACAGGGAGCCTTTGCGGGTGGACAGCAATGCGACGGAGCCAAAAACGGACTGCGCCGATTACGCGATGGCACCCGGCGTTTGAACCTGCTTAACCAACATTCGCGGACGCCCGATGTAAAATGAGAACGCAAATCCGCCCAGATTAAGGATGGATAGCATGGCCGACCCAATTCGGATCAATTCGCACGGAGAGGTTGAGACGCTGACGCTCTGCCGTCCCGAGGCGCTCAATGCGATGGACGAGCCGATGATCCTGGCGCTGCAGGACTATTTCCGGTCGCTGGCTGACCGGCCCGAGGTGCGGGTGGTGATCTTCAACGCCGAAGGCCGCGCGTTCTGCGCCGGGCTCGACCTCAAGGGCTGGCCCCCGCGCGAGGGAGACGGCGCGGTGCACGGCGGCTGGCGCACCCAGCGCGCGATCGCGACGGTGATGCAGCTGATGCGATCCTGCCCGCAGCCGATCATCGCCTGCGCGCAAGGCGCGGCCTGCGGCGGCGGCATGTCGCTGCTGCTCGCCAGCGACGTGCGCTACTGCACCCCCGATTTCCGGATGAACGCGGCCTATATCCGCATCGGCCTGGGCGGATGCGACATGGGGTCGAGCTATTTCCTGCCACGGCTGGTGGGCAGCTCGCTGGCCAGCGAGATGATCCTGTCGGGCCGCTTTGTCGGCGCCGAGCGCGCGCTGGCGGCGGGCTTCGTCAGCGAGATCGCAGGGCCTGACGAGATCTTGGGGCGAGCCGAGGCACTCGCCGCCGACATGCTGCTCGCCAGCCCGATGGGCCTCAGGCTCAGCAAGGACGTGCTCAACCGCAACATCGATGCCACCGGCTTCGAGGCCGCGCTGGCGCTCGAGGACCGCCAGCAGATCATGCTCAGCATGACCGAGGATTATGCCGAGGCGAGACGGGCATTCACCGAAAAACGCGCACCCGTTTTCAGGGACAGGTGACACTCTCAGATCCTCCCCCAGCTTGCTGGGGGAGGGGGAACGCCCGCGCAGCGGGTGGTGGAGGGGCAGCGGGATAGTGCATGGATGAGGGGTGCGATCTCGCTTCCCCTCCACCACCGACCTGTGGTCGGCGGTCCCCCTCCCCGAGACAAGCTCGGGGAGGATTTAAGAACAGCTCACCCCATCTCCGCGATCTTCTGGCGTTCGATGAAGCCGTGCACCGCCTGCACCACCACCGAGCCTTCGCCGACGCCAGAGGCGACGCGCTTGACCGAGCCGGAGCGCACATCGCCCACCGCGAACAGGCCAGGACGGCTGGTCTCGAACGGCGTGCAGCCGTCTCCGGTGAGGATGAAGCCGTTGTCGTCGAGCGCGGCGCAGCCTTGCAGCCAGTCCGAACAGGGCTGCGCGCCGATCATCACGAACAGCGCGCCGACCTCGACCTGTGTCGTCTCGCCGGTGTTGCGGTCGCGCCAGACCAGGCTTTCGAGATGCGGCTCGCCTTCGAGCGCGGTGATCTCGGTGAACGGGTGCAGCGTGATAGCCTCCGATGCCTCGATCCGGTCGATCAGATAGCTCGACATCGTCGCGGCCAGCCCCTGGCTGCGCACCAGAATGTGCACATGCGCGGCATGACGCGAGAGGAACACCGCCGCCTGCCCTGCCGAATTGCCGCCGCCGACCACGACCACCGGGCGGCCGGAACACAGTTGCGCCTCCATCGCGGTCGCCGCGTAATAGATCCCTGCGCCCTCCAGCCGCGCATAGTTCGGCAGATCGAGCTTGCGATAGCGTGCGCCGGTCGCCGCGACCACGGCGCGGGCCTTGGCCTGTGTGCCGTCCTCCAGCGCGATGCTGAAATGATCGCCGCCGCACTCCAGCCCGGTCGCGGCGCGGGAAACCGCCAGCCGCGCGCCGAACTTCTGCGCCTGCACCTGCGCGCGCCCCGCGAGCGCCTGGCCCGAAATGCCGGTGGGAAAGCCGAGATAATTCTCGATCTTGCTGCTGGTGCCCGCCTGACCGCCCGGCGCGGTCGATTCCACGATCAGCGTATCGAGCCCCTCGGACGCGGCATAGACCGCCGCGGCCAGCCCCGCAGGCCCTGCCCCCACCACGATGACATCGTGCAGCCGGTCGTGATCGATCGAGACCGCCACGCCCAGTGCATCGGCCAGTTCGTGGGTGCTGGGGTTGCGCAGGATCTGGTCCTCGGAGATCACCACCGGCAGATCGCCGCCATCGAGGCCGAAGCCCTGCAGAAACGCCGCGGCATCGGGATCGGACGATGAATCGATCGTGCGGTGCGGATAGCCGTTGCGGGTGAGGAAGGCGTTGATGCGCACGGTATCGGCACTGCGCGCCGGGCCGACCAGGGTCACCCCGCCCTGCTGGTGCTGCATCAGCGCGACCCTGCGCAGGATGAACGCGCGCATGATGATTTCGCCGATATCGGGTTCGGCGGCGATCATCGCGCGGAAATCCGCGCGCGGCACACGTACCACATCGGCCGGGCCCACCGCGCGCCCGCTGACCAGGATCTTGCGGTCGTTGAACAGGTCGAGTTCGCCGGTGAACTGGCGTTCGCGGTGGCTGTGGACGATGCTCTCCCCGCCATGATCATGATGGTCGATGATCGCGATTTCGCCTGAACAGATCAGGAAGAAATCGACGGTGCGCTCGCCGCGGCGAAAGATATAGGCGCCGTCGGCCACCGACTCGCGGGTGCCGAACCGGGCGAGTCGCGCGGCCATCTCTTCGTCCAGCACCGGGAAGGTCTGTTCGGGCCGGGCATAGGGATCGCTGCCATCGCCGCGCAATCCGGTGGTGTCTGGATTTCCCATCGCAGCAGTCTCCCCGCAAGGATGTCCGCGCGCCGTAGCGTCATGCCTCGGCACGTCCCTCAAGACTAAGCGAATAGCGCAGAAATGCGTAGCTTTTTTGGCAGTTACGCTTTGCTTTTGCGCGGTTCCGGTGCAAATTGCCGCCAACGCCTGACACAGGCATATGAGGTGAGGACGATGACCGAAGACGAAGATCTGGAAAGCTTCCGCGCGGAAGTCCGCGCATTCCTGGATGCAGAGCTGCCGCCCGAAAAGCGCTTTGCCGCAGACGGCTTTGCCAACTCCAGCAAGGAACTGACTGCCTGGTGGCAGGGCGTGCGCGCCAAGCGCGGCTGGGGAGCCCCCGGCTGGCCCAAGCAATATGGCGGCTGCGAATGGTCGCTCGCGCAGAAGCGCATCTTCGCCGATGAATCGACCAAGGCGGGCGCGCCATCCTACAGCCCGTTCGGCATCACCATGGTCGCGCCTGTCATCTACACCTTCGGCACCGAAGAGCAGAAGGCAGAGCATCTGCCGCATATCCTCGATGGCACCCGCTTCTGGTGCCAAGGCTATTCCGAGCCTGGCGCGGGATCGGACCTTGCCAGCCTGAAGACCCGCGCGATCCGTGACGGCGACCACTATGTCGTCAACGGCCAGAAGACCTGGACGACGCAGGGCCACTGGGCCGACTGGATCTTCTGCCTGGTGCGCACCAACACCGAGGTGAAGCAGCAGAACGGAATCTCGTTCCTGCTGATCGACATGAACACGCCCGGCATCGAGGTCCGCCCGATCCGCACCATCGACGGCATGCACCACCTCAACGAGGTGTTCTTTACCGATGTCCGCGTGCCGGTGAAGAACCTGGTGGGCAACGAGAACGACGGCTGGACCTATGCCAAGTTCCTGCTGGGCAACGAACGCGCCGGGATCGCCGGGGTTACTCGCACCAGCGGCGACATCGCGCGGCTGCGCGCATGGGCAGCTTCCACCGCGCACTTCGTCGACCCGCCGATCAACGATCCCCGGATCGCGCAGCGGCTCGACGATCTCGAACAGCGGCTCGCCAAGCTGGCAGCGCTCGAGGCGCGCGCGCTCGAATCGCCCAGCCAGTCGATGGAAGCGATGCGGCTGGTCGCGCCGCTCAAGCTGCTGGGCACCGAACTGTCGCAGGACGTGTCCGAGCTGGCGCTGGATATCGCAGGGCCTGCGGCGCTGCCGCGTCCTTCGGAAAACCCGGCGCATCCCTATGGCCAGGAAGGCGAGCACGCGATGTCGGTGTTCCTCTTCGGTCGCGCGCAGTCGATCTATGGCGGCACCAACGAGGTGCAGAAAAACATTCTCGCCAAGATGATGGCCGCCGGGCTCTAGGCGCCGCCCCCTTCCGTTTGTCCCGAGCGAAGTCGAGGGACGCGCGCACCACCCCGGCGCGGTTCAATTACACCGCGCCGGGCGGAATTTCAGGATCACACACCCATGTTCGCACCCAATGATGATCAGCAGCTGCTGACCGACAGCGCCCGCCGCTTCACCCAGAAACATTATGCCGACGACAAGCTCGGCCAGATGGGCGAAGCCCCGCTCAACACCGCATTGTGGTCCGAGATGGCCGAGGCCGGATGGCTGATGCTGCCCTTTGCCGAGGCCGATGGCGGGCTGCAGGGCGAGGGCCAGTCGGGGCTGGGCGATTGCGTCAGCCTGTTCGAGGTGCTGGGCGAAGGCCTGGTGGTCGAACCGGTGCTGGCGAGCACGATCCTGGCCGGCGGCCTGATCGCCGCGAGCGCTGAATCGCAGCAGCGCAGCGATCTGATCGAAGGCATCGTCTCGGGCGGCGCGCCGATCGGCGTGGCGCTGCACGAACCGCGCGCGCGGCACGACATCTGGTATTGCGAAGCGCGCGCGACCAGGAGCGGCGATGGCTGGACGCTTTCGGGGCACAAGTCGCTGGCGCATGGCGCGGCTGCGGCCGAACAGGTCATCGTCCTTGCCCGGATCGACGGCGAACCCGGCAGCGGCGGCGACGGCCTTGGCCTGTTCCTCGTCCCCGCCGATGGCACGGGCGTCACCGTAACCCCCTATCGCCTGCGCGACGACCATTGGGCCGCCGATGTGGCGCTCGACAATGCTGCACTCGGAGCCGACGCGCTGCTGCTCGGTCCCGGCGAGGCGGCCGATGCGCTGCAGAAGGTCATCGACAAGGCGCGGCTGCTGCTGGCGGCCGAAGGCACCGGCATCATGCGCCGCGTGTGCCTCGCGACGCAGGCTTATACCATGGACCGCAAGCAGTTTGGCGTTCCGCTCGCCTCGTTCCAGGTGCTGCAGCACCGCATGGTCGACATGTCGGTGGCTTTCGATCAGGCGCGCTCTCTGGTCTATGAGGCGGTAACGCACGATCTGGCCGGCGATGCCGAAGCCATGACCCGCTCGGCCCGCGCCGCCTATCGCGCGGTCAGCGAGGACGGGGTCGAGGTCGGCAAGCAGGCGATCCAGTTGCACGGCGGCATGGGCATGTCCGAGGAACTGCCGCTGGGCCGCGCGCTGCGCCGCCTGCTGGCGATCCGCCAGGCCTTCCCGCTCTGAACCACCCGCTTTGGGGCGACAGGCCGGAGCCAGCCAACCAGATTGCAGGAAAATTGCCCCGGATATCCGCGTTCGCGCGGATGTCTAGGCGTCAATCGGGCTCCTGGCCGTTCGCCCTGAGCACCTCGCCCGCCAGATAGAGCGAACCTGCGATCAGCACCGGCATCGGCTGCTGGTCAGAGAGGCGCTGGACCGCAGAGCGCACATCCGTCGCCGCCGTGACCTCCAGCCCAGACGTCAGGCACGCCTGAAACGCATCGGCATCGTGCCATTCGTGCCCTGGCACCGGGAGCGCGGTGACGCTGGCGAGAAAAGGCTCAAGCGGGCCGAGCAACGCGCCCGGCTGCTTGTTCGAGAGCATGCCGATGATCAGGTGCACCTTGCCGCCCATGCCCTCGATATGCCGCGCCAGCGCCGCGCCCGCATCGGGATTGTGCCCGCCGTCGAGCCACACCGCCTCGCCCGTGCCGAGCAGGGCGGTCAGCGGGCCGTCGCCCAGCCGCTGCAGCCGCGCGGGCCAGTCGGCCCAGCCCATCGCGGCGGACAGTGCGCTGTCGGGGATAGTGACCGCGCTCTGGTGGCGGATCATCGCCACGGCCAGCGCCGCATTGTCCGCCTGATGCTCGCCCGGCAACCTCGGCACCGGAAGGCTCAGCCGTCCGTCGACATCGCGATAGTGCAGCCGCCCCTGATACAGCGCCGCATCCCAGTCCTCGCCGCGCGCCTTCACATAGGCCCCGGCGCGCATCGCCTGCCCCGCGATCGCGCCCATCATGCCCGTGGCATAACGCTGGATCACCAGTGGCACGTCGGCCTTGGCGATGCCGGATTTCTCGAACGCGATCCGCTCCATGGGCGCTTCGGGTGTGCCTTCTTCAGGCGCGAGCAGGAAGGCTTCGTGGTCGATTCCCAGCGCGGCGATGCCGCACACCGCAGGGCGCAGCAGCACGTTGGTGGCATCGAGCCTGCCGCCAAGGCCTACCTCGATCACGCACGCATCGGCAGGCGTCTCGGCAAAGGCGAGGAACGCAGCAGCAGTCGTCACCTCGAAAAAGCTCGCGCCGGTGCCCTCGGCGATATCGAGCACCCGCGCGAGGTAAGCGGCGAGCATCTCGTCCTCGATCAGCCGCCCGGCGATGCGGATCCGTTCGTTGAACCGCACCAGATGCGGGCTGGTATAGACATGGCAGGACAGCCCCGAGGCCTCGATCGCGGCGCGCAGAAAGGCGCAGGTCGATCCCTTGCCGTTGGTGCCCGCGACATGGAACACCGGCGGCAGGCGGTGGTGCGGGTCGCCCAGCCGAGCGAGCAATGCGGTGATCCGATCCAGCCCCAGCACATCGCGCCCCGGCGACAATGCAGTGAGGCGATCGAGCTGGGTCTGGACTGCAGGGTCGGAGGAGATGGCGTGGTCCACCTACAATCCTCCCCTGCAAGGGGAGGGGGACCGCGAAGCGGTGGAGGGGTGACACGCTATCGCCGAAGGGTACACCCCTCCGTCATGGCTGAGCCATGCCACCTCCCCTTTCAGGGGAGGATTTGCGTGGTGCCCCGTCACTTTCCTTGCGCTTACGCCGCAGCCTTCGCCGCCATCAGATAATCGATCACGCTGCCGAGGCGATCGCGCAGGTCCTTGCGCTCGACCACCATGTCGAGCATCCCGTGCTCGAGCAGATATTCGGAACGCTGGAAGCCTTCGGGCAGCTTTTCGCGGATCGTCTGTTCGATCACGCGCTGCCCGGCAAAGCCGATCAATGCGTTGGGTTCGGCCATCTGGACATCGCCCAGCATCGCATAGCTTGCGGTGACGCCACCGGTGGTGGGGTCGGTCAGCACGACGATGTACGGCAGTCCTGCCGCGTGCAGCCGCGTGATCGCGACGGTGCTGCGCGGCATCTGCATCAGCGAGAGAATGCCTTCCTGCATCCGCGCACCGCCCGCGGCAGTGAAGATCACGTACGGGCATTTCTCGGCGATCGCGCGCTCGGTCCCGGCGATGAACGCCGCGCCGACCGCCATGCCCATCGATCCGCCCATGAAGGCGAAATCCTGCACCCCGACCACCGCCTTGTGGCTCTTGATCCGGCCCAGGGCGTTGGTCAGCGCGTCATTGCCGACATTGGCGGCACGCGCGGCCTTCAGCCGGTCGGCGTATTTCTTGCTGTCGCGGAACTTGAGCGGGTCTTCCTTGACCACCGGCGAGGGCAGTTCTTCCCACAGCTGGTCGTCGAACAGCATCGCAAAGCGTGCGGCAGAGCCGATGCGCTCGTGATGGCCGCATTTGGGGCAGACCGAGAGGTTGTCCTCAAACTCCTTGGCGAACACCATTTCGCCGCAGGCCTTGCACTTGTGCCACAGATTGTCGGGCGAATTGTCCTGACGGGCGATGAAGGGCATCGCGTTGCGGACTCGGCTGAACCAGTTCATCGGCTTAAGCTCCTCAGGCGGTTGCGGTCTGGCGGGCGGTGGCGATGGCGTCGGCCAGCGTGCGGACGTAATCGCGCACAGGGCCTGCGGCATCCGCGCCGTGCTGGCTGACAATCTCGACGATCGCGCTGCCCACGACAACCCCATCGGCGACGCGTCCGATCGCGGCGGCCTGCTCGGGGGTGCGCACGCCGAAGCCCACCGCGATCGGCAGATCGGTCGAGGCCTTGAGCCGCGCGACCGCTTCCTCGATGCTGGCCTGCACCGCCTGCTGCTTGCCGGTGATGCCTGCGACCGAAACGTAGTACAAAAACCCGCCCGCGCCTTCGAGCACCGCGGGAAGCCGCGCGGCATCGGTGGTGGGCGTGGCAAGCCGGATCGGCGCGATACCCTTGGCGCGCAAGGCAGGGCCGAGCGCGGCGTCTTCCTCGACCGGAATATCGACGCAGATCACGCCATCGACGCCGGCAGACGCGCAGGCATCGGCAAACCATTCGGGCCCTCGCCGGGTCATCGGGTTGGCATAGCCCATCAGCACGACCGGCACATCGGGGTGGCGCCTGCGGAAACCGGTGGCGATCTGGAGGATATCGGCGGTCTTCGTGCCAGCCGCGAGGCTGCGCAGGTTCGCCGCCTGGATCGCGGGGCCATCGGCCATCGGATCGGTGAACGGCATGCCCAGCTCGATCACATCCGCCCCGCCTTCGACCAGCGCGTCGAGGATGGCAGGGGTAGCGGCGGCGTCAGGATCGCCTGCGGTGACGAAGCACACGAGCGCCGCGCGGTTAGCGGGGAATGCGTTAGCGAGGCGGGTTGTCATGATCCCTCTCCCTTGATGGGAGAGGGCTGCGCAGACTTGGCAGCTTGCTGCCTAGTCGAAGCTGGGTGAGGGTGACGCGGTTGCAAAGCGACTGCCGCCGTTGGCGCAGTCCCCCTCATCCAACTGCGCCTAGCTGACTGCGTCAGCAAGGCTTCGTATCCTTCCCCCGCCAGGGGGGAAGGGGCTTGCCCCGCTCCGCTCATCACATCTCCACTCCAAGCTTCTCAGCCACCGTGAAAATATCCTTGTCGCCGCGCCCGCACAGGTTGGCGAGGATGATCTGGTCCCGGTCCATCGTCGGCGCGACCTTCGCCACCGCCGCAATCGCATGCGCGGGCTCGAGCGCGGGGATGATGCCTTCGGTGCGGCAGAGCAATTGGAACGCGTCCAAGGCCTCGTCGTCGGTGATCGCGGTGTATTCGACCCGGCCCATGTCCTTGAGCCAGGCGTGTTCGGGGCCGATGCCGGGATAATCGAGGCCCGCGCTGATCGAATGGCCCTCGGTGATCTGACCGTCCTCGTCCTGCAGCAGATAGGTCTTGTTGCCGTGGAGAATGCCGGGGAAGCCGCCCAAGAGGCTCGCGGCATGCTCGTTGCCATCAAGGCCATAGCCTGCCGCTTCCACGCCAAGCATCTTCACATCGGGATCGTCGAGGAACGGGTGGAACAGGCCCAGCGCGTTCGATCCGCCGCCGATCGCCGCGACCAGCAGGTCGGGCAGGCGGTTGATCCGCGACAGCATCTGCGCGCGCGCTTCCTTGCCGATCACGCTCTGGAAATCGCGGACCAGCTCGGGGTACGGGTGCGGGCCGGCGGCGGTGCCTATGATGTAGAAGGTGTCGTGGACATTGGCGACCCAGTCGCGCAGCCCCTCGTTCATCGCGTCCTTGAGCGTTGCTGCGCCCGAGGTGACGGGAATCACCTCCGCGCCGAGCAGCTTCATGCGGAACACATTGGGCTGCTGCCGCGCGACATCGGTCGCGCCCATGTAGATGACGCAGGGCAAGCCGAAGCGCGCGCACACGGTCGCGGTGGCAACGCCGTGCTGGCCCGCGCCGGTCTCGGCGATGATCCGGGTCTTGCCCATCCGCATCGCGAGCAGGATCTGGCCGATGCAGTTGTTGATCTTGTGCGCGCCGGTGTGATTGAGTTCGTCGCGCTTGAACCACACTTGCGCACCCTTGCCCTCGGGCGCGTCCTTGCGCAGTTCCTCGGTCAACCGCTCGGCATAGTACAGCGGGCTTGGCCTGCCGACATAATGCTCCAGCAGATCATCGAACTGCGCCTTGAACGCGGGGTCTGCCTGCGCGGCGCGATAGTGCTTCTCGAGATCGAGCACCAAAGGCATCAGGGTTTCTGCAACATAGCGCCCGCCGAACTGGCCGAAATGGCCCTGTGCGTCGGGTTGATTGCGATAGCTGTTAGGCTTGGTGGCTGCGTTGGTCATGGTTGGCAACCGCTTGGCAAAAGCGCGCCATCTTGTCCATATCTTTGAGCCCGGGCGCGCTTTCGACCCCCGAGGAGACGTCGACCAGCGGCGCATGCGTCGCTGCCAGAGCCTCTTCGACATTGTCCGCATCCAGCCCGCCAGCAAGCCCCCAGGGCACCAGATGCCGATGCCCGGCGAGCAGCGACCAGTCGACCTTGGTCCCGTTGCCGCCCGGCAGCGCCTGTGCGGGGGCGTCGAAGATCAGCCGGTCGGCGATGCCATCGAAGCGGCGCGCGTTGGCGAGCGTGTCTGCACTGCGCAGCCCCAGCGCCTTCCACACCTCGACCTTCATGTGCTTCTTCACCAGTGTCAGCCATTCGGGCTTTTCGGACCCGTGGAACTGGATGACATCGGGCCGCACCGCCTTGTACGCCTGCTCGGTCAGCACCGGCGACGCGTTGACCAGCAGCAGCACGACCTTGAGACTGGTCGGCGTGCGCGCGCGCAGCTTGGCTGCCTGTTCGAGCGTGACATGGCGCGGGCTCTTTTCGAAATGCACCAGGCCGATATGGCTCGCGCCGTTCGAAGCGGCAGCATCGATGGCGGCTTCGGTGGAAAGCCCGCAGATCTTGATGAGGGTTGTCATAATCTCTCAACCGGTTGTTTGATCGTCATGCTGAACTTGTTTCAGCACCCATGGTGCGTGTTGGCCAGCACCATGCGAGAGGAGAAATGGGCCCTGAAACAAGGCCAGGGTGACGGGAAGGGAAACAGCCCTCACAGCGTCGCCATGATATCTCGCGCCGCCTGATCGGGCTCTGCCGCGCGCGCGATCGGGCGGCCGATGACCAGCACCGATGCGCCGGCATCGCGCGCCTGGCGGGGGGTGACCGCGCGCTTCTGGTCGCCTGCGGTGGCGCTGGCGGGGCGGACGCCGGGCACGACGAAAAAGCCGTCGCGCCACTGGTGACGCACCGCACCGACCTCCTGGCCCGAACAGACGATGCCGTCGAGCCCGGCCTGATGCGCAAGATCCGCCAGCCGCAGCACGTTGTCGTGCGCGGTGCCGGCCATGCCGATCTGGCTCATGTCGTCATCGTCCAGGCTGGTCAGCATGGTGACGGCGACCACCTTGGTGTTGGCCCCCGCCGCAGCCTTTGCGTCCTCCATCATCGCGCGCCCGCCTGCGGCATGGATGGTGACGATGGCGGGTTCGAGCACATGGATCGCCTGCATCGCGGCGGCGACGGTGTTGGGGATATCGTGCAACTTGAGGTCGAGGAAGATCGGCAGGCCCAATTTGGCGATCTCGTGCACGCCGTGATGGCCATGCGCGCAGAAGAATTCGAGCCCCAGCTTGACCCCGCCGATATGGGCGCGAACCGATTGTACCAGTGCGCTGGCACGCGCCAGATCGGGCAGGTCGACCGCAAGATAGATCGGATTGGACATGATGTGCGCGAGACCCCCTGTTGACCGTGTCATACCGAGCGCAAGGCGCTCTCCGGTTCTTGTTCGTTGATGATGCTGGCAGGCGGCTGCGGCGCGGCCTGCACCGGCGTTGCGGCAGCAGCGGCAGCGCGCGTCTGGTTGGCCTCCAGCGTCACGATCCGCCGCTTCATCCGCCAGCTGCTGGTGCGATGATAGGCCCAGAGCGGCAGGAAGCCCGCCAGAAAGGTCAGCATCAGCAGCACTGGCAGCTTGGTGACCAGCTGCAGCCCGCCCCACAGATCGAGCGTGACGGCCTGCCAGTTGTTATAGGCAAACACGATGAACACCACGACCAGCATGATGATCACCAGTGTCTTCAGGAACTGCATGACCGCGGTGTCTCCTCAATAAGTGTCCGCGTCCCGGCGGTCGGCGGGAGCATAGGAGCATTATCGCGTCATGGCCAGTCGCTTGGGTTTCGGTGCCCGGATCAGCCGAAGACCCGCGCGAAAATGGTGTCGACGTGCTTGAAATGGTAATCGAGGTTGAACTTCTCCTCGATCTCCTGCGGCGACAGCGCGGCGGTGACCTCGGCATCGGCCTTGAGCAGTTCGAGCAGCGACAGTTCGCCGTCCGATTCCCACACCTGCATCGCGTTGCGCTGGACGAGGCGATAGGCATCCTCGCGGCTGACGCCGGCCTGGGTCAGCGCCAGCAGCACCCGCTGCGAGTGGACAAGCCCGCCCATCTTGTCGAGGTTCTTCTGCATCCGCGCAGGATAGACCAGCAATTTGTCGATCACGCCGGTGAGCCGCGCCAGCGCGAAATCGAGCGTGATCGTCGCATCGGGGCCGAAGAAGCGCTCGACCGAGCTGTGCGAGATATCGCGCTCGTGCCACAAGGCGACGTTCTCCATCGCCGGGATCGCGGCGGCGCGGACCACGCGGGCGAGCCCGGTCAGGTTCTCGGTCAGCACCGGATTGCGCTTGTGCGGCATCGCCGACGAGCCCTTCTGGCCGGGAGAGAAATACTCCTCGGCCTCGAGCACCTCGGTGCGCTGCAGATGGCGCACTTCGGTCGCCAGCCGCTCGACCGACGAGGCGATCACGCCCAAAGTCGCGAAGTACATCGCGTGGCGGTCGCGCGGGATGACCTGGGTCGAGACCGGCTCAAGCGCGAGGCCCAGCTTCTTGGCGACATGCGCCTCAACGCGCGGATCGATGTTGGCGAAGGTGCCGATCGCGCCCGAAATCGCGCAGGTGGCGATCTCGGCCTTCGCGGCCTTGAGGCGGGCGCGGCAGCGGTCGAACTCGGCATAGGCCTGCGCAAGCTTGAGCCCGAAGGTGGTGGGCTCGCCATGGATGCCATGGCTGCGGCCGATCGTCGGGGTATATTTGTGCTCCATCGCGCGGCGCTCGATCGCTTCCAGCAGCGCATCGAGATCGGCAAGAAGAATATCGGAGGCGCGCGCCAGCTGCACCGCAAGGCAGGTGTCGAGCACGTCCGAGCTGGTCATGCCCTGGTGCATGAAGCGCGCCTCGTCGCCGACCTGCTCGGCCACCCAGGTGAGGAACGCGATGACATCGTGCTTGGTGACTGCCTCGATTGCATCGATCGCGGCAACGTCGATCACCGGGTTTGTCGCCCACCATGCCCACAAGGCCTTGGCGGCGGACTTGGGCACCACGCCAAGCTCGGCCAGCGCGTCGGTGGCGTGCGCCTCGATCTCGAACCAGATCCGGAACTTCGCCTCGGGCTCCCAGATGGCGGTCATGGCGGGGCGGGAATAACGGGGGACCATAAGCTGTCCTTGCAACTGGAGCGTGGGGCAAGCAGGGCACCCTTGCGCCCCGGCGGTTTCGCCCGGGCAGCTAGCAGCAAGCGGGCGCGGGTTCAACCACGGGCCGCCGCGCGCGCCCCTATTCGTCGTCGAGCGCGGTAAAGACGAAATTGCGGAACGCCGCCTCGCCTGGTCCCGCCGCATACAGCCCCGGCCTCAACATCAGAAAGCCGCCGCGGACATTGTGATGATAGCCCGATACTTCCATGCCGCGATCGAACTTGACCCAGGTCCTGCCGCCATCGCCCGATGTGTGAAAACTCACGATATGGCGGCGGTTGGTGACCCTCAGGCGCATCCGGCCCCCATGCGGATTGACCGGGCGCGCGCGCTCGATGCCATACTGGTGGGTCACGAAGCACTCGGCGTCGAAGCCGAGGCCCGCATAGAGCTTGTCGTCATAGAACAGCACCAGCCCTGCGGTACCGCCGGGTGCCAGCTCGATATCGCATTCGAAGCGATAGGAGGTGTCGCCCGCGGTCAGCAGCAGCGGCGATCCGGTGGACGGCGCGAGCCCCTTGCCCTGCAGGAACAACGTGTTGTCCTGCACCCGCACGCGCGCCGCCTCATCGGGCGCAGGACGGAAGAACGACCATTTGGTGCCCAGCTGCAGTGTCGCGAAATCATCGCTCAGCGCCATGCCGTGCGGCAGCGCCCTGCCCCCTTTGGGCCTGGGAATCGGCTGCGACAGATCCCCCCCGGTCATGCGGAACCAGCCATCGGCGGACCACTCCACTGGATCGAGCAGGCATTGCCGCCCGAGCGTCCAGAAGCCGTTCTCATAGCCGTGGTACAGACTCCACCACGATCCGTCGGGCGCCTCGACCAGGCTGGCATGCCCGCGCGACCACCACGCCTCGCGGATATCGGTGGTGCGCACGAGGGGGTTATTCGGGTGCTGCTCCCACGGGCCATGAATCGAGCGCGAACGGGCAGCGATGACCATATGACCCGTGGGAGGACCCGCCGTGCCCCCCACGGCGGTGAGCATGTAGAACCATTGGCCGATGCGGTGGATCTTGGGCCCCTCGGGCGCAATGCCCTCGACGTCCCATTCGCTGGGATAGCGCCACGGGTCGTAGACATGCTCGACCTCGCCGCTCGCACGCATCCCGTCGTCGGACAGCCGCACGCGGTCTCCGCCCGACAGGAACAGCCAGCGCGACCCGTCCTCGCCCACTGCGTGGCAGGGGTCGATATGCCTGTGCAGCCCCAATGGCACCGGATCGCTCCACGGGCCGTCGATATGGTCCGCCCAGATGACGAAGATGTCGTTCTGCGGCGACGCTTTCACCGGGATATACAGGAAATAGCGCCCCTTGTGCTTCTCCAGGCTGACCGCCCAGACCGATCCGATGTTGCGGGTGAGCGCTGGCTTGCGAGGCTGCCAGTTCACCAGATCACGCGAATGCCAGATCAGCAGCCCGGGATAGGATTCGAAGCTCGAAAAGGTGAGGTAATAGTCCTCGCCATCCTTGAGGATTGCGGGGTCGGGCCGGTCGCCCGAGACCACCGGATTGAGGAAGGTGCCATCGCCCAGATCGGCGATCCGCTGGTTGTCCAGACCCCGGCGCCAGTCTGGGGAAGGTATAGGCGTCGGGGCGGTGCTGGCGCGCGCAGGTGCGGCCAGCGCCAGAGCGGTCAAACCGGCCGAGGCCATCGCGCCGCGCCGGTCGAAGGTGGGGGGCGAACTCACAGCGCCAGCCCGGTGGTCCGCGCCCATGCGCGCCAGAGCCCGGGCCAGACCTCGACCGGCTTGCCGATCGCCTTGCGCAGGCCAAAGCCATGCCCGCCATGCTCGAACAGATGCGTCTCGACGCGGATCCGTTTCGCCTTGAGCGCAGCGCGCAGCAGCAGCGTGTTGTTGACCGGCACCGCATCGTCATCCTCGGCGTGGAGCAGGAAGAACGGCGGCGCATCGGCGGGCACGTTCAGATGCGGCGAATGCGCGGCCTCCAGCGCCGGGCTCGCGCTTTTGCCGACCAGCAGTTCGCGCGATCCGGCATGCGCATCGGGCGCTGTCATCGAGATCACCGGATAGATCGGCGCGGCGCTGTGCGGTTTGGCGGAAAGTTGGTCCGCCTCGTCAACCGGCGCATGGACCTTGGCATCGAACCGCGTGGCGAGATCGGCACACAGATGGCCGCCAGCGGAAAAGCCCATCGCCGACACCCGCTCGGGATCCACCGCGAAATCACGGGACCGCGCGCGGATCAGCCGCATCGCGCGCTGCGCATCGGCGAGCGCCACATCAGGCCCTGCCGCCCAGCCCTCGCCCGGCAGCCGATAGAACAGCACGAACGCGGTAAAGCCGCGCGCCGCCAGCCAGCGGCCCATCTCATAGCCTTCCTTGTCGACCACCACCCAGCGATAGCCGCCGCCCGGCGTGATCAGCACGGCAGCGCCATTGGGCCGGTCGGGGCGGAACACCGCGAGCCGGGGCTTGGTTATGCCATAGACCGCACGATCGGTGACCAGCCGGTCGGTCGAGCGCTCCTGCACCGTCTCGGCAAGGGTTCTGGCGGGCATGCCGGGCGCGCCGCCGGGCCACAGATCGATGGTTTCGGACGGTTGCGGCAGCCCGGGCGGGAGCGCGCCGCCCGGCACCTGCGGCACGGCGGTCTGCGCCAGCGCGGGCGCTGCCAGCCCCGCACAAAGCGAGGCCGCCATGAAGGATCGGCGATCGATGGTCATGGCGGCTCCCTTTGGGTTTGCAATTGCCGGCCGGGCAGCGTGGAGCCACCGCCCGGCCGGTCACTCAGTATTTGAAGCGCGCACCGAGGAAGAAGGTGCGGCCGAAATGGTTGTTCTCGTAGTTCCGGTCCGCATCGAAATCGGTGAAGCGATAGCGATAGGTGTCGGTCAGGTTGTTGCCTTCCAGCGAAACCTCGAGCCATTCGGTCACCTTGTAGCGGATCGAGGCATCGAGGTTGAACTGGCTGCCAAAGCCTTCGAGGATGTTGCCGGTGCCGCTGGCGCCTTCATGCCACCGGCTGCGATAGGTGGCCATGACGCGGGCGGAGAACTTGCCGTCGTCATAATAGAAGGTGCCGTTGTAGGAACGCTTTGACACGTTGGCGAGAGTATTGGTGACATTGACATTGGTGAGCGGCCCAAGGTTGCCATTGGGCTGGTTTGCAACCGTGATCGGTCCCTGAAGCTGATAATCGGCATCGGAGGAGATGAAGGTCGCGTTGGCCAGAATGCCGAAATTGCCCAGGAACCCGTCGGTAAAGGCGGAGAACGGAATCTGTGCCGCGATTTCCCATCCTTCGAGCGTCGCACCTTCGCCGTTCACGGTCGTGGACAGCACCCAGCGGGGTTCCAGAAGCTGTGACGGATTGATCGCTGCAGGCGAGCTGGGGTTGAGCGATGTCACCGGGGCGCCGGTTTGCGCATAGGTCAGCTCGGTTATGGAATCGCTGCGCGTGAAAGTGGCGATGTTCTTCTTGAACCAGGCGACCGACAGAACGGCCTGAGGTGCAAAATACCATTCCGCCGACATGTCATAATTGGTGGCGCGGAAGGGTTCGAGGAAGGGGTTGCCCGTGCTCACGCGGTAGTTGAAACCATCCGCCGTTCCACCCGGGGTCAAGGCGCCCAGCGTCGGGCGGGTGATGACGTCCGCTGCGGCGAAGCGAAGGATGACGTTCTGCGTCGGGAAAATCGCCAGGTTGGCAGACGGCAGCCAGTCGTCATAGCTGCGCTCCACCGTCCGATCGACGGTGCCGACCAGACCATAGGACGACTGCTCGGTTTTCACGTAACGGATGCCAGCGTTCAGGGCATATTCCACGCCGAGCAGTTCGCCCTTCGCATCGAACTGCACATAGCCGCCCTTGGTCGTTTCCTGTACCCCGCGATTGTTGCCTGCGTCCAGCGCGAGCGGACGGCTGTAGAGCTTGGTGAATTCGGCCGCGGTGTCGAGGTTCGGGACCAGCCAGGCGTTGGTATTGCCTGCAGGCTGACCTGCCTTGCCCAGCTCGAACAATTCGGAGAGCTGCGCGGTGACGGGCAGGCCGTAGATAGCAGCAGGGCCGAACGCGGCGGTTGGCGAACAGGTCACCGTTCCCAGCACGCGATCAAGGCCGCCATTGCCGCACACCGCGGTGTCGCGCGTGAACGCCACGGTGTCGAATTCGAACCGGCGCCACATCACGCCCGCCTTGATGGTGAACCCCTCGGCCACATCCCATTCGGTGCGCAGTTGGGCGGTTTTGAACTGGTTGACGATTTCAGAGGGACGATCGCGGATCTCGGCGAGCTGGAAGACTGCCGGATCGGTGACGCTGGTGCCGAAGGTCAGCTTCGGACGCTTCATGTCGGAATAGTCGTAGCTATAGCCCTGCGCGTCGCGGTCATCGAAAACGATGGTCGTTTCCACCGGAATGTCTGCGGTCGACTTGGAAATGCCCCCCAGCAGCGTGAAGCGGAAGCTGTCCGAAAGATCCTGGTCCCAGGTTCCGCCGACCTGGTAGAATTCGGTGGTGCTTTCGCGCAGATAATGTTCAGTGCGGACCCAGGCATCGTTGAACGTGCCGCTGATCATGTTGTTGTTCGTGTCGTACACCGGATTGATGACGTCGATCGAGCGCTCGTTCGAACGGAACAGCACTTCACCCCAGCGCTCGCGGCGATCGCTGTTGAAGCGCGAGAACAGGCCGTCGATCGAGAACTTGGTCATGTCGGTCGGTGCGAACTGGATCGATCCGGTGATGCCCAGACGCTCGCGGTCGTGCTTCACCTCACCATAGCGCGGGATGCGCGGATGGAAGGAGAGCGTGGCCTGGTCGCAGGCTGCGCTGGGACGATACACGCCGCCGCTGTTCGGACGCCCTGCCGTATTGGCCGTGCTCTGCTGGAAACAGGGGGTGCCATTGACCGAGTCAAAGCGGGCCTGCGCCCAGCGCACCGTGTTGTTGCCGAGCTCGAGCACCTGCGTCTTCTGATAGGCGGCAGAGAGCGACACGCCGAACGTGCCGGCATCGTTGCGCCAGCTGAGCAGCCCCGCAAGCCGCGGCCCTGCATATTCGGACAGGTCGTTATAGCTCACCACCGCCGATCCGACTGCGGTGAAGCCCGCCTTGGCCGCCAGCGGATTGCCGGTGTTGAGATCAACCACCGCACCCAGCGAACCTTCGTCCAGGCTGGCCTCGGCAGTCTTGTGCACGACGATCGAGCTGAACAGTTCGGAGGCGAACACGTTGAAATCGAACGCGCGGTCGCGGTTGGCCGCAGCGCCGTCGGTGGAGGTGGCGACGGTTTCGAGCCCGTTGACGCGGACGCGGGTGAACTGGCTGCCCAGACCGCGCACGGTGATCGCACGGCCTTCGCCGGCGTCGCGGGTGATCGAGATGCCGGGGATGCGCTGCAGCGATTCGGCGAGGTTCTGGTCGGGGAACTTGGCGATGTCTTCGGCAACAATCGCATCGATTGCGCCGACCGAATTGCGCTTGAGGTTGATCGCGGCTTCGAGCGACTGGCGGAAACCGGTGACGACGATTTCGTCGGCGGCAACGGCGTCATTCTCGGCGGCCTGGTCCTGCGCGTTTGCGTCCTGCGCCTGCGCCGTGCCTGCCGCACCCAGTGCGCAGCCCGCAAGCAGTGCCAGCTTGATGATAGAAACGCGCGATGCCCGCTGCGAAATCCGACTGCCCATGTTCAATCCCCTCCCCAATTGCCCTTTTCGGGCCTATTGCTACCGGTGTCAAAGGAGAAGACGCGGACACGCCCTGACCCTCTTCGACACCCTGGCTCCCGTGCCCGTCCAGACTTGCTGGCGAGCACACACTGTCTTTTCCTGTCTTTCCAGCTTCCGTCTCGGCAACAAACGCCAACACGGTAACCGGTGTCATTATGTATTGCCCTCAAGTCGGGCGTCTGTCAATAACCATGGCAACGGGAGAGAGAGACATGCTTGCAAGACTGGGAAAAGCCCTGTGCATCGGCGCATTCGCGCTCGCCACCCTCACACCGGCGCTGGCCGAGCCGCATCCGGCCGACCCCACCCGGGGCGGCGCGGACGGGCGAATCATCAAGGTGACGACGCTGGCCAAATCGGGTCCGGGATCGTTCGCCGAAGCGCTTGCCGCCAAGGGCCCGCGCATCATCGTGTTCGAGGTCGGCGGGGTGATCGATCTGGGCCGCAGTTCGCTCGACATCACTGAACCGTTCGTCACCATCGCCGGACAGACCGCGCCGTCGCCGGGGATCACGCTGATCAAGGGCGGGATCGATGTGAAGACGCACGATGTCGTGGTCTCGCACCTGCGCGTCATGACCGGCGCGGATGGCCAGGCACGCATGTCGGGCTGGGAGGCGGATTCCTTTTCCACCGTCGCGGCGCGCAACATCGTGGTCGAGCATTGCAGCTTTCTGTGGGGGGTGGACGAGAACATGTCCGCATCCGGCCCGCGCTTTAGCGGCAAGACGCTTGCCGAGTGGCGCGCCGGGACCAGCCACCACATCGTCTTCCGCGACAATCTCGCCGCTGAGGGCCTGGCGGTATCGAGCCACCCCAAGGGCGAGCACTCCAAGGGATCGCTGATCCACGACAACGCCACCCACATCACCTTCTACCGCAATGTCTGGGCGCACAATGTCGAGCGCGCGCCTTTGGTCAAGGGCGGGGCACAGGTCGCGATGATCAACAACCTGATCTACAATCCCGGTCACCGCGCGGTGCATTACAACCTGATGAATCTCGAATGGCTGGGGCAGGACTATGTCACCGGCGAGATCACCGCGATCGGCAATGTCATGCGCGGCGGCAACGATACCAATGAAGGGCTGCCCTTCCTGATGCTGGGCGGCGATGGCGACCTTGCCTATTACGGCAAGGACAACCGCGCTGTCGACCGGCACGGCAATCCCCTCCCCCAGTTCGGCCGCTATGGCGAGACTCGCGCAAAATTGATCACCGCCAAGGCGCCGCTCGCCGACGTATCGCAATACCGCATCCTGCCTTCGGGCGAGGTCGAGACATCGTTGCTGCAGACCGCAGGCGCCCGCCCCTGGGACCGTGCGCCTGACGACATCCGCGTGCTGTTCTTCGTGGCCGAAGGGCGCGGCGACATCATCGACGACGAGAGCGAGGTCGGCGGCTACCCAAGGCCTGCCCCCACCGCCGCGCGCTTCGTCGAGGCCGAGTGGAACCTCGACACGATGACGCCCAAGTCGGGGCGCTATCCGGGGCAGAAGGGCACAGCGCAAGAGTCGCTCTCGACCCGCGACCGCGAAATGCGGCAACCTCAGCCATGAGCGCGCTGCTCGCGCTGCTGCTGCTCGCAGCCCCCCCGATGGCAGTGATCGACGAGGCCGATACCGTGCGCCGCGAGCCGCCGCCGCATGGCGCCATCGGCATGAGCACCGCGTGGCGGATCAGCGACCATGCGCCGCAGCCTCGGCGAATGGAATTCCGCCGCCGCACGCTCGATATCGGGTCCGCGATCGGCGAGCACCCGATCGCGCATGACGAGGTGTATTACGTGCTCGACGGCGAGGGCGAGGTCGTTTCGGACGGCAAGCGGGCGACGCTGAAACCCGGGATGACCGCGTATCTCTACGACGGCGCTGTGGTCGGCATCTGGCAGAAGGGGGACAAGCCGCTGGCGCTGATCATCGCCTATCCGGTGGCAGAACCCAGGGAGGTGCCGGTCAGCTCCCCGGCTGAACGTAAGGAGCCCTAGCCCACAGTTCGCGTTCCCAGCGGCGCGGATCGTTGACGGCGGTCGCGGTGCCGTTGCCGACGACCAGGGTCGCGCGGTCGGGCAGCGTGTAGGGCGACCACTCCGCGAGCCCGGGGACACCGGTCTTCGCCAGCCCCGCAAACGCCTGCAGCATCACGTCACGGGTCGCGCGCGCGCCTGCATCGGTGCCGCTCATGCTGTCGGGGGCATCGAGCGTGCCAAACACGTACGAAATGTCGTCGGTGTGCGCCGCACCGCGCAAGGGGTCGAGCGGCGATGCGCGGTCGAGTTGATACACCCACGTCGCCGCTGCGCCCGCCTGCGCCCGCGCATCCGCCTCGATCACCTGCCCCGGCCACGACCGGCCCGCGGTGGTCGCCGAATAGAAGATCTGTTCGGGGCTCCAGTCGGGATATTGCGCGCGGTACTGCGCCACCACCCAACCGACATCGAGGTCGATCTTGATTTCGGGCAGGATCCGCGCCGCCAGATTGTCCCAGCTCAGACCCTTGAGCTTGGCGCCCTTCGGGTCGATGAACGCGCGCGTCTCTTCGCGCGTGTTGCCCAGGATCATCGGAATATGGTTCGATTGCGGCGCAGAATCGGGCCAGAACGGATGGCGCGGCAGGTTGGTCATGTCGAGCACCGGGCCGAAATAGACCGCCCCGCCCATGATCGGATCTGTCGCGGTGAGCGCTTCGACGATGCGGTCGGTGGGCATCGCCAGCAGCCCTTCTGCATCGCCGGGCTGGAGGCCCAGCGCCGCGATCAGCGCTTGGGTCCGCTTCCACGCGTTGCCCGGGCCGCTGGCGACGACCTGCTGCCCGCTCATCGTCGCGGCGCCGTGGAACAGACCGTCCGCTGCGGGCATCGCCATCAAGGTCGCGATCTTAGCCCCGCCGCCCGACTGGCCGAACACCATCACCTTGCCCGGATCGCCGCCGAAACCTGCGATATTGTCGCGCACCCATTCGAGCGCGAGGATCAGGTCGAGCTGGCCCAGATTGCCGCTGTCGGCGAACCGGTCGCCCAGCGGCTTGAGCCAGGCATAGCCAAACGCGTTGAGCCGGTGGTTGACCGTGACCACCACGACGTCGCCTGATGCCGCGAGCCTGTGCCCGTGGGTCAAGGGATCGGTGACGGTGCCGTTGGAGTAGGCGCCGCCGTGGAAATACACCATCACCGCGCGCTTCGCGGCAGGACTGGCCTCGGGTGTCCAGATGTTGAGGAACAGGCAGTCTTCTGACTGCGGCATGTCCGGATTGCCGCGCTGCGGCGCGATCGGGGCGAAGTCCTGCGCCTTGACCGCGCCATCGGCCACCACCGGCACCGCGCGCGCGAACCGGTGCGCGCGGCCATAGCGGATGCCCTTGAACGCGAGCACGCCCTGTTCGCGGAGCCCGGTGAAGCGACCGACCCTTGGATCGGCGCCTTTCGCCAGCGCCGGAGTGGCCATCAGCGCCGCGCCGACGCCCAGCAGCGAACGCCGGGAAAGCTCAGCGCCGGACATCGCCGCCGGCGGACGAGAATGCCGCCAGCTCGGCCGCACCGATCAGGCACATGTCGCCCGGCAGCGAATGCTTGAGCGCGGCGAGCGCCAGCCCGGTTTCGGCCATTGCCTGGGCATCGCCGCCTTGCAGATGCTGGTGCAGCACGCCCGCAGCAAAGGCATCGCCGGTGCCGATCCGGTCGACGATCCCGGTGACATCGATCTCGGCGGTCTGGTGCTTGGAAGCGCGGGTGTCGACCCGCGCGGCGATGCGGTGATGATCGCTGCTCACCACATGGCGCGCGGTAGAGGCAACCAGCTCGAGATTGGGGAAGGCTGCAAACGCCGCATCCACCGCCTCGCGCCGCCGCTCGGCGCCATCGCCCGAAAAGGTCTTGCCCAGCAGCAGCGAAATATCGCGGTGGTTGCCGATCAGCACCGTTGCTGCCCCCACCAGTTCGGTCAGGATCGCGCGCGGATCGCTGTCCCATGCGTCCCACAAAAGCGCGCGGTAGTTGCCATCGAAACAGATCGGTACATCCGCCGCCTGCGCCGCAGCAACGGCAGCGCGGGTTAGTGCGACGCCGTTGGGGCCCAATGCAGGGGTGATCCCCGACAGATGAAGCAGGGCGGCGCCTTCCAGCGCGCCATCGAAATCGAATGCACCCGCGTCGCACTGCGCAAATGCCGATCCGGCGCGGTCATAGGTGATCGAGGAAGGACGCAGGCCTGCGCCGGGCTCGAGGAAATACAGCCCCATGCGCCCCGGCCCGCGCGCGACGAAGCGGATGTCCACCCCCGCCGCGCCAAGCTCGGAACGCGCCTTGTCGCCCAGCGGGCTGGCGGGCAGCAGCGTCACCATCCGCGTTGCATGCCCCAGCGAGGCGAGCCCGGCGGCGACATTGGCCTCCGCGCCGCCCACCGCCATCTCGAGCGCCTGCGCCTGTACGATCATCCTTACGCCGGGCGGCGAAAGCCGCAGCAGCATTTCCCCGAAACAGACGACCGCGCCCGCCTTGCTCATCGCGCGAGCCACCCGCCGTCGACCGCCAGGATATGGCCGGTCACGTAATCCGATGCGGGCGATGCCAGGAACAAAGCCGCGCCAGCAATATCCTGCGGCCGGCCCCAGCGCCCGGCGGGGATGCGCTCCATAATCTGGCGGTTGCGGGTCTCGTCCGCCTGCAGCGCGGCGGTGTTGTTGGTGGCGATATAGCCCGGCGCGATCGCGTTGACCTGCACGCCCTTGGCTGCGAGCTCGTTGGCCATCGCCTTGGTCACCCCGCCAACGCCCGATTTGGCCGCGGCATAGCTCGGAACTCGCACCCCGCCCTGGAAGGTCAGCAGCGAGGCGATGTTGATGATCTTGCCCGATCCGCGTTCGGCCATATGCTTTGCTGCGGCCTGGCTGAGGAAGAACAGCGTCTTGAGGTTTGTGTCGATCACCGCGTCCCAGTCCGCCTCGCCGAAGTCGAGCAGATCGGCGCGACGGATGATGCCGGCATTGTTGACCAGGATATCGATGCTGCCCAGCCCCGCCAGCGCCTCATCGACCACGCGTCCCACCGGCTCGATCGAGCCGAAGTCCGCAGCGATGTTCACCGCCTTGCGCCCGGTCGCCTGAATCGCGGCGAGCGTTTCGGTCGGCTCCGACCGGCCCGCCACCGCGACATCGACGCCGGCTTCAGCGAGCGCGACCGCGATCGCTTGGCCGATGCCGGTGTTCGCGCCGGTGACCAAAGCTGTTTTCCCTGCAAGATCGAAGGGGCTGGCTGTCATATTGCGTGTCCCTTCGCAGGCCTCAGCCCGTGATGCCCTTCAGATACGCCGCCATCTCCTGGTCGGTCGCGTTGGCGTAGAAATACTCGGCAAAGCGCTCGCCTGCAATCGCGGCCTTGAGCAGGTCCTGGTCGACGGTCTTGAGCACGGTCAGCATGTCGTGGCAGCTGGCAGCCTTGAGGTCCTTCAGAATACCGCGGTTGGTGCGCATGATCTCGGCGCGCTCCCTGGGATAGCCCAGGCCACGCTCGCCATCGAACAATTTTCCGTAGACATCGCGCAGGTTGAGCTCTGCCGCCCAGCCGAAGCCCTTGGCATAGGGCATCGAGATGGCGTTGCCGTCGTTGATCTGGCCGAACAGGAACGCATCGGTGGGGTCGATGACAAGGCCGCAGAACACGCCGGGCATGGCGTTGCACGCGAGCATCGATCCCATTCCGGTGCCGCAGCCGGTAACCACGAAGTCCGCCGCGCCCGAATTGAGCAGGATGCCGCTCAGCAGCCCGTTCATGACATAGGTCAGCGAGGCTGCGTCCTCGGCGGAATACATGCCGTAGTTGAACACCTGATGGCCGAGCGGTTCGGCGACATCGGTCAGCGCTTCGTGGATGATGGCGTTCTTGGCAGCCTGGCTGTTCTCGGTGATCAGTGCGATCTTCATAATGGTCCTCTCGCCCGGACGCGGATGCGGGTCCGGCAATTCTGTCGGTTGATAGCGCAAGTGGTAACCGGTGTCATAGACCGGCGCAACCCCAAACCGGTCGAGCCCGGTGCCTTGCCGGCACCCGCACCGGCGTCAGGCGACCGAGGCACGCTCGATCAGGTCGGAAAGGAAATGCGAGGGGTGCTTGCGCGCTTCGGCCGGGTCGATCAGCTTGATCGCCGCTGCCTTGGCCATCGCCTCGATCGGCCAGCGCACGGTGGTAAGCGGCGGCCAGATATGCGCGGCGATCGCGGTATCGTCGAAACCGACGATCGACAGATCCTCGGGCACCGACAGCCCCTGGCTGCGCGCGGCGTGGAGCACGCCTGCGGCCATCTCGTCGTTGCTGGCAAAGATCGCGCTGGGCCGGGGTGTCGCAGCGAGCAGTTTTTCGCCCGCAGCGATTCCCGTCTCGAAGGTGTAGCTGCCCTCGGCCATGATCGCGGGGTCCAGCGCGAGCCCGGCGGTTTCGAGCGCATCGCTATAGCCCAGGGCGCGCTCTGCTGCGGAGCGGAAGCCTTCGGGCCCCGCGACGAAGCCGATGCGGCTGTGTCCGCGCCCGACCAGATAGGCGACCGCCTTGGCCACCGCCTCGCGGTCGTTGGAGGCGACCATGTGCGCGTCATCGTCGAGCCGGACCGATCCCATGCGGACATAGGTCACGCCCAGTTCCTCGCACAACGCCGCAAGCGCATCGTTCTCGGAAATCGGTGGCAGCAGCATCACGCCGAACAGCCGCTGCTGGTCGAGAAACGCGCGGACATCATCGAGCATGTCGGGCGAGCGACGGTTGACCGGGCGGACCACCAGCGCGAACTCGGTATCGCGGATCGCCGACAGGATCCCCTGCTGCACCCCCAGCACCATCTGCGCATTGGGGTTGTCGTGGATCAGCCCGATCAGGAAGTTGCGCCGCAGTGCCAGCGCGCGCGCCTGCGGGTTGGGGACATAGCCAAGCTCGGCGATCACCGCCTCGACCTTCTCGCGCGTCGCCTCGTTGAGCAGCGGCGAACGGTTGATCACCCGGCTGACCGTTTTCTTGGAAACGCCGGCGATCCGGGCGACGTCGTTGATGGTCGGCTTGCCGTCCTTTGCCTTCATCACGCGCGTTTCCATTCCATCGCCAGACTACACCGGTGTCAGTGCCCGGTTTCTCCTAGCCCCGCCAAGGTCATCATGGCAATGGGATGCGCATTGACACCGGTTACCATCACGCTATCCATGTGCAGAACGCAGGGGTGAAACGCCGCCACTTGCGAATGACACCGGTTTCCTTTACGCAGCCGGTCATAGGGGTGGACTTGGGATGGGGATCGAGTTGACGGTGAACGAACAGGCCGACGATGTTGCCATGGCCTTTGTCAGCGCCCGCCGCGAGGCGCGCGCGCTGCATAGCTATCCGGGCCTCAAGCCGCAGGAGCTGCAGGCGGCCTACACGATCCAGGATCGCGCGATCGTCATCGACGGGCGCGCGGTGGTGGGCTGGAAGGTCGGACGGATCAACCCGCCGCTCGATGGCCAGCTGGGTGCCAACCGCCTGTCCGGTCCGATTTTTGCCGATTCGATCGTCGATGCCGCCGATGGCCATGCGCCCGACATGCCGGTGTTCCACGGCGGCTTTGCCGCCGGCGAGGCCGAGATGCTGCTGCATGTGGCCCCCGGCTTCACCGGCCCAGTCCCCTGTGACGACGAAGGCACCAAGGCGCTGCTCGACGATGTCCGGCTGGGCATCGAGGTCGCCAGCTCGCCTTATCCCGGCATCAACACCGATGGCCCGCTGGTCACCGTCTCCGATTTCGGCAACAACGCCGGGCTGGTGCAGGGCCCCGCGCTGCAGGGCTGGCGCGATCTGGACCTGTGCGCCATCCCGGTGCGCAGCGAGATCGACGGCGAGGTTGTCGGCGCCGCGACCGCAGCGACGATGCTCGACGGCCCCTATGGCGCGGTGCGCTTTTTGCTGACCAACCTGATCGCGCGCGGCATGGATGTCTCGGCGGGGCTGTGGGTCTCGACCGGCGCGATCACCGGGGTACATGAAATCGCCATCGGACAGGCATTTACCGCGATTTTCGAAGGCTGCGGTTCCGTGCACTGCCGGGTGGTGGCTGCCACGCCGCGCTAGGAAATTGTTGTGGCGGACCGGCAAAAGCCTGGCCGCCATCCACAGGGCCAAAGCGCCACAAGGCCAAAAGGCCAAGGGAGAGTGAAGATGGTTGATGCCCCAGCGACGATCGGCACCCAGGCCGGGCCCGCGCCCGTGACCGCTGCCGCCGCCAATGCCGGCCGCTATCGCTGGGTGATCGTCGCTTTGCTGTTCGCGGCCACCGCCATCAACTATATCGACCGACAGATGATCGGCGTGCTCAAGCCCACGCTGGTTGCGGAGTTCGGCTGGACCGAGAGCGACTTTGCCAACATCGTGTTCTGGTTCCAGGTCGCTTATGCCATCGGCTATGTCGGCTTTGGCCGCATCGTCGATGTCGTCGGTGCGCGGCTGGGCTATTCTATCGCCATCGTCATCTGGACCATCGGCCACATGGCGCACGGCTTTGCCACCGGCGTGGCCAGCTTTGCCGCCGCGCGCTTCGGCCTCGGCATCGGCGAAAGCGGCAACTTCCCCGCAGGCATCCGCGCGGTCACCGACTGGTTCCCGCAGCGCGAGCGCGCCTTTGCTATCGGGCTGTTCAACGCCGGCGCCAATGTCGGCGCGATCATCACGCCTTTGCTGGTGCCGGTGCTGGTGCTGTATTTCGGCTGGCGCTCGGCGTTTTTCATCACCGGTATCTTCGGCGTGTTCTGGCTTGCCGCCTGGTGGTTCATCTATCGCCACCCGGCCGAGCACAAGCGCATCACCCCGGGCGAGCTCGCCTGGATCCAGCAGGACCCCGCCGACCCGGTCGAGCAGATCGGCTGGAGCCGCCTGCTCAGCGTGCGCGAGACCTGGGCCTATGCGCTGGGCAAGTTCCTGATCGATCCGATCTGGTGGTTCTTCCTGTTCTGGCTGCCGGGCTATCTTTTCGAGCGCTACGACATGGATCTGAAGACCTTCGGCCTGCCGCTGGCGGCGATCTACCTGATCTCCGACTTCGGATCGATATTCGGCGGCTGGATGTCGTCGCGGCTGATCAAGGCCGGGCGCACCCCCAATTTCGCGCGCAAATCGACGATGCTGTTGTGCGCGCTGGCGGTGACGCCGATCTGGTTTGCGCAAAGCATCGACAGCGTATGGGCCGCGGTGCTCATCATCGGCCTTGCGACCGCCGCGCACCAGGCGTTCTCCGCCAATCTCTACACCCTGCCCTCTGACGTGTTCCCGCGCGGCGCAGTGGGTTCGGTGATCGGCATCGGCGGCACCGTGGGGGCGCTCGGCGGCATGGGCATGGCGCTGTTCACCGGCTATATCCTCGACAGCACGGGCAGCTACGAGATCCTGTTCGCGATCTGCGCCAGCGCCTATCTGCTCGCGCTCGCGGTGGTGCATCTGCTGAGCCCCAGGCTGGCGCCCGCCAACGTCTAACGCGCGCGGGCCTAGCGGGCTGCGCAACGTCCACCCGGCTTTCGCGTATGTGCGGCAGGCAATCTTGTCGCACAAAGGACGCGCAGCATGGCAGACACCCGGGATACCAACAGCAACGGCACCACCAACCAGTCGCAGCAGGAGGCTCCGCAGGCGCAGGACATCGCCGAGGAGGCGCTGCACCGCAACGACGACCCCAGCGAGGACAGCGAACGCGGCGGTTCGGAAGGCATTTCGGTGGTGCCGCAGGACGAGCAGGATCTGGTCGATCACATGAACCAGATGGTGCAATCGGGCCATATCGACCGCAGCGCCTTTGACGGCGAACGCAACGACGATGACGAGGAAAGCCCGCTGGGCACGCTCGACGACGCCGAAAGCGACAGCCCCGGCGATGGCGACGTGATCAGCTTCGGCAATTCGGGCTGAGCCGGAAAAGTTTACCCTCAAGCTTCCCCGTGATCGGCAGGTTACGGGGCAGCGAAAAGGCTCAGGTGCCTCGGCATTGTCCTGGGCTTCTTGCCGCGGATCAACCGGTCCACCGCATCGATCGCGCCGACCAGTTCGGCGGCGCTATAGGGCTTGTTGAGGCAGCCGATCGCATATTGCTGCGCCCCGCCCGGGCAGGTTCCGGTGGCGAACAGCACGGGAATGTCGCGCTCGCTGGCCACCCGCGCGACCTCTATCCCGCTGCCGCCGCGCGACAGGTTGACGTCGGCCAGCACCAGATCGATCTCCTCGCGCTCGAGCACCGCGATCGCCTCGTCCTGCGTGTCGACCGTTGCCACCACGCGATAACCCGCGTCGACGACGCGCAACTCGTTGTCGAACGCCACCAGCGGCTCGTCCTCGACGATCAGAATGGTCTTGATCGACCGGGTAAACCGCGAAAACAGCATCGGATGACTTTCGGACAGGGGCTTGGGCGTCTCATGGAAATACGCGGCAGACAAATCTTGCGTTCCCGCGCGACACCTTCCTCGTTATAGCAGCGCCCATGCCCCCCCGGAAACCGAAATTCGATCCGCTCAACGACAGCCCGTCGCCGCGCGAAGCCCCCGCCAAAGCGAGCACATCCGCGCTGGGAGAAGGGCAGCGCATCGCCAAGCTCCTCGCCCGCGCCGGCATTGCCAGCAGGCGCGAGATCGAGCGGATGATCGAGGGCGGCCGCGTGGCGCGCGATGGCGTGGTGATCACCACGCCGGCGACGGTGCTGACCAGCCTTAACGGCATCACCGTCGACGGCAAGGCGGTGAAGGAGCCTGCGCCTGCGAAGCTGTGGCGCTTCCACAAGCCTGCCGGGCTGCTGACTGCGGCACGCGACTTCACCGGGCGCGAGACGATCTATGATCACCTCGCGCGTGTCGCCCCTGACGCACCGCGGATGATGCCCGTCGGGCGGCTCGATCTTAACACCGAGGGGCTGCTGCTGATGACCAATGACGGCGAGCTCAAGCGCCAGATGGAGCTGCCCGCCACCGGGGTCGAGCGCACCTATCGCGCGCGCGCGTTCGGCGAGGTCAGCCAGAGCCAGCTTGAGGACCTGATCCACGGCATCACCATCGAGGGCATCCGCTATGGCAAGATCGACGCCAATCTGGAACGCCGCACCGGGCGCAACGGCTGGATCGAGATGACGCTGACCGAGGGCAAGAACCGCGAGGTCCGCCGCGTCCTCGAGCATCTCGGCCTCAAGGTCTCGCGCCTGATCCGCACCCGCTATGGCCCCTTCCTGCTCGAAGGGCTTGAGCCCGGCGCTCTCGACGAAGTGCGCAGGCATGATCTGATCACGTTCAGGAACACGTTGAAATGATAGAAGACGACTTCCCCTCTCCCCTCCGAGGGAGAGGGTTGCGCAGACTTGGCAGCTTGCTGCCTAGTCGAAGCTGGGAGAGGGGGCTTGCGGTGCAAAGCCGCGCGACCGTCGTCGTCCTCGTCCTCACCGAAGAGAAAGTCTAACCATGCTGCGCATCATCGCTGGAGAGTGGCGGGGCCGCAAGCTGAAGACCCCGGCGGGCGATACCACCCGCCCAACGGCCGACCGCACCCGCGAAACGCTGTTTTCGATGCTGACCAGCCGGTTGGGATCGTTCGAGGAGCTGAGCGTGCTCGACCTGTTCGCTGGATCGGGCGCGCTGGGAATCGAGGCACTGTCGCGCGGCGCGGCAAAGTGCGTGTTCGTCGAGCAGGACCGCGCCGCAATCGACGTGCTGCGCGCCAATATCCGCGCGCTTGGAGCCGAAGACCGCGCCGAAATCCGGCCCAGCTCCGCGCTGACACTGGGCCCGGCGCTCAAGCCCTTCGACGTCGTGCTGATCGATCCGCCTTATGCGACCGGCGCGGGCGCGGTGGCGCTCGACAAGCTGAAGCGCCTGGGCTGGTTTGCGCCCTCGACCTGGATCAGCGTGGAGACAGGCAAGTCGGAAAAGCTCGAGGTGTCAGGCTTCGAGATCGACGCCGAGCGCGTGGTCGGCAAGGCCAGGCTGACATTGTTGCGGCTGGCGGGTGATGTGATAGACTGAGTTCATGGTCAAATACTCGCCCATCGAATCCGAATTCGCCTCATCCGAGGAAGAGGCGGCGTATGATGCGTGGTTGAAGGCGACAGTCGAAGCCGCGCTAGCCTCGGATGAACCACTCATTCCGCATGAAGACGTCATGCGACAAATGTCGGAGATTATCGCCGGGCATGAGCAAAAAAAGCGTCGTCTGGACCGCAGACGCGCTTAGGAAGCTGCGGGCGATCACGGATTATATCTCCGAACGAAACCCACCGGCAGCGCGTCGGCTGGAAGAAGCGTTCATCCAGTGCGCGCAACGTATAAGAACTCAGCCGCTGATGTATCGGCAAGGACGCGTCGCCGGAATGCGAGAAGCTGTGGTCCATCCGAACTATCTGATGATCTACCAAATACGGGAGCACCAGATCGTTATCGTCTCGGTAGTCCACGCCCGCCAGCAATATCCCTGACGCCTATCCCGCAGCCCGCCCCCGCTGCATCCACAGCCCGGCAAAGCTCAGCACCCCCGCCGCGGCCAGATACAGCCCCACAGCATCCGCGCCGCCCTTGTCCGCCAGTGCCTGCGCGGCGATCGGGGCGAGTGCGCCGCCGATGATGCCGCCGCCGTTGAACGCCACCGAGGCGCCGGTATAGCGCACGCGCGCAGGAAACTGCTGCGGCAGCCAGGCGCCCAATGGGCCATAGACGAAGCCCATCACCAGCAGCGCGATCGACAGTGCCACCCATGCCAGCCAGAGCGAGCCCGAGCCCAGCAGCGGCCCGAACAGCAGGCCGACGCCCACCGTCGCAGCGCAGCCGATCATCAGCACCCGCCCGCTGCTGGTGGCATCCGAGCGATAGCCCGACAGCACGATGCCCAGCGCGAGGAACAGGATCGCGCCCAGTTGCACCAGCAGGAAATCGACGCGGTCGTGGCCCAGGGCGGTGGTGGCATAGCCCAGCGCAAACGCGGTCGAGAGATAGAAGATCGCAAAGCAGGCGACGACCGCAAAGGTGCTGGCAAAGGTCGCGCGCAAATGGTTGCGGAAGAGTTCGGCCACTGGCACCGGCGCGGGCTTGTCGCGCGCCAGCACCTCGGCAAAGTCCGGCGTTTCGCTGATCTTGAGCCGCACCCACAGCCCAAGCCCCACCAGGATGCCGCTCGCCAGGAACGGCACGCGCCAGCCCCAGGCGACGAACTGTTCGTCGGTCAATGAAAGGCCCAGCAGCAGGAACAGCCCGTTGGCGGCGATGAAGCCCACCGGCGCACCCAGCTGCGGTGCCATGCCGAAGCGCGCGGCCCAGCCCGGCGGTGCGTTCTCTACCGCGAGCAGTGCCGCACCGCCCCATTCTCCGCCAAGTCCAAACCCTTGCCCGAACCGCAGGATGCACAGCAGCAAAGGCGCGACCCACCCCACCATCTGATAGGTGGGCAGGAACGCGATCAGCAGCGTCGATCCGCCCATCAGCATCAGCGAGGCGACCAGCGTCGACTTGCGCCCGATGCGGTCGCCGAAATGGCCGAACGCCACTGCGCCGACGGGCCGCGCGAAGAACGCAAGGCCGAAGCTCATATAGCTCAGCAGAAGCTGCGCCGAGGCGCTCTCCGACGGAAAGAACAGCGGCCCGAACACCAGCGCGGCAGCGGTTGCGTAAATGTAGAAATCATAGAACTCGACCGCGGTGCCCACCAGCGAAGCGGTGAGCACGCGCGCATGGGCGCGATACGGATGCGGCTGTGCTTTGATCCCCATAAGCGCGGAGCGTTAGCGCAGCCAGCGCCAATGGCAAGGTTTGGCACGGATCTGTGCGCACAGCGGGCATGCAAAAAGGGCGGCTGGTTGCCCGCCGCCCTTTTTGTGAATGTCGAAATATCCGCGGATCAGGCGGCGATGACTTCGCCATCGGCTTCCGGATCGCGCAGCACATAGCCGCGGCCCCAGACGGTCTCGATGTAGTTTTCGCCGCCACAGGCCAAAGCCAGCTTCTTGCGCAGCTTGCAGATGAAAACGTCGATGATCTTGAGCTCGGGCTCGTCCATCCCGCCATACAGGTGGTTGAGGAACATTTCCTTGGTCAGCGTGGTGCCCTTGCGCAAGCTGAGCAGCTCGAGCATCGCATATTCCTTGCCGGTCAGGTGGACGCGGGCGCTGTCCACTTCGACCGTCTTGGCATCGAGGTTGACCGCCAGCTTGCCGGTGCGGATGACGCTTTGCGAATGGCCCTTGGAGCGGCGGACCACGGCGTGGATGCGCGCGACCAGTTCCTCGCGGTGGAACGGCTTGGTGACATAGTCATCGGCGCCGAAACCGAACGAGCGGACCTTGCTGTCCATCTCCGAAATGCCCGACAGGATGAGAACCGGCGTCTGCACCTTGGCGACGCGCAGCTTCTTGAGCACGTCATAGCCATGCATGTCGGGCAGGTTCAGGTCGAGCAGGATGATGTCGTAATCATACAGCTTGCCCAGATCCAGGCCCTCTTCCCCGAGGTCCGTCGTATAGACGTTGAACCCTTCGGTCGTCAGCATAAGCTCGATCGCCTTTGCCGTGGTCGGTTCATCTTCGATCAAAAGCACCCGCATGTGCAGCCCCTTTTCGCCCGTGCCATCGGCACCGTTCAGTCATCTGGACCCAAGAACGGATCGACGAGGAAAACATTAACCATAAAAGTTTTGGGGGCAAAAGGTTAATTTTGTGTAAACCGGCCTGACTCCACGAGTCGCGCGGCACGCCCGTATCGCTGGGGCGCGGAAAAGACTCGATTTTCTGCAAGCCGACCGGTGGTTTCGGTTCGTCGCTTTTTACACAGTTATACCGATATGGTTTCCAATTGGTAACGCTGCGCGGTGCCGCTCATGCCGGCGGAAGCGTCTTGCGCAGATAGTCGATGAGCGCCTCCACCCGCGCTGGGCGATGCGGCGAGGGCGGGGTCACGATGCTGAGCGTGGTATCGTCGAAGCGCCATTCGGGCAGCAGCCGCAGCAGCCGCCCATCCGCCATCGCCGCGTCGCAGAAGAAGTCGGGAAGCGAGGCGATGCACAGCCCGTCCAGCACCGCGGGCATCGCCGCATCGGCATTGTTGACGATCAGCGCCGGGGGAACCCGCACCTGCAGCTTGCTGCCATCGGGCCCGGTCATCGACCACAGCCCGGGCTGCGCCGCATTGGCATAATGCACCGCCCGGTGCTCGCCCAGCTCGCCCGGATGGCGCGGCGTGCCATGGCGCGCGCAGTAATCGGGCGAGGCGATCATGTACATCTGCACGCTGCGCAGCCGGATCGCGCGCAGGCTGCTGTCGGGCAGCACCGCGATGCGCAGCGCCAGATCGAACCCCTCGTTGACCAGATCGACCCGTGCGTCGGACAGGTGCATGTCGATGATGATCCCCGGGTGCATCGCCATGAAGCGGGCGACCAGTGGCGCCACCGCGCGCAGGCCGAAGCTCATCGGCACCGCGATCCGCACCGTCCCGGTCAGCAGCGATGCCTCGTCGCGCGCCGCCTCCACCGCCGCCTCGCCATCCAGCCGGATGCGGCGCGCGTGATCGACAAGCGAGCGCCCCGCCGCCGACAGCGACAGGCGGCGCGAAGTGCGGTGGAACAGCACCGTGCCCAGCTCCGCTTCCAGCCGCGAGACCGCCTTGGAAACCTTGGCCTTGGACAGGCTGAGCGCATCGGCCGCGGCGGTGAAGCTGCCGGTGTCGGCAACGGCGGCGAACACCGCCCAGGCCTCGAAGTCCGGAAGTCGCATATCTGAAACAATCCTTTTCCAAACTGGCTATTTTGGAAACGATACCATTGTCCTATCTCACTCTCAAGCAAAGGCACCGGCGTTGATCGAGGTGCCTTTCAGAAGGAGCAAGTGACATGATCGAGAAGCGCGACTTTTCTTCGCTGGGCCATGCCAACCATGGCTGGCTCAATGCCCGCCACCATTTTTCGTTCGGTGGCTATCATGATCCCGCCCGCATGGGCTGGGGCGCGCTGCGCGTGTGGAACGACGACGAGATCGCTCCCAAGAGCGGCTTTCCCACCCATCCGCACCGCGACATGGAGATCATCACCTATGTCCGCACCGGCGCGATCACCCATCGCGACAGCCTGGGCAACGAAGGCCGCACCGAGGCAGGCGACGTCCAGGTGATGAGTGCGGGCACCGGCGTTGCGCACAGCGAGTTCAATCTGGAGAGCGAGGAGACCCGCCTGTTCCAGATCTGGATCATCCCCGATGCAGCGGGCGGCGAGCCCCGCTGGGACGCCAAGCAGTTCCCCAGGGGCGAGCGCTCGGGCAAGCTCGAGGTGCTGGCCAGCGGCCGCGACGAGGACATCAGCGCAGGCGCCCTGATGATCCGCGCCGATGCAAGGCTGTCCGGAGCGACGCTTGGCGCAGGTGACAGCATCACCCATCGGATCGCGGACGGCATGTCTGCGTATCTGGTGGTGTCGGCGGGCAGCGTCACGGTGAACGGGGTCGAAATCGGCCCGCGTGACGCCGCCGCGATCACCCAGGAAACCGAGATTACCGTCTCGGCGACCCAAGATGCCGAGTTTCTGCTCGCGGAAACCCGGACCCACTGATCCCCCCGTCCCGCCGCTTCCCCCTCCCGGCGGCGGGACACCCCTTTCGACCCATCCCATGCAAGGAGACGTCTCATGGCAAAAGTTCTGGTGCTCTATTATTCCTCGTACGGTCACATCGAAACGATGGCCGAGGCCGTGGCCGAAGGCGCGCGCGGCGAAGGCGCCGAGGTGACGATCAAGCGCGTGCCCGAAACGGTGCCCGAGGATGTTGCCCGCAGCAATCACTTCAAGCTCGACCAGGCCGCGCAGATCGCCACGCCCGAAGAGCTCGCGGACTATGACGCGATCGTCGTCGGCACCGGCACCCGCTTTGGCCGCATGTCGAGCCAGATGGCGGCGTTCTGGGACCGCACCGGCGGCCTGTGGGCCAAGGGCGCGCTGGTCGGCAAGGTCGGCGCATCGTTCACCTCCACCGCCAGCCAGCATGGCGGACAGGAGACCACGCAGTTTTCCATCCTCACCAACCTGCTGCACCACGGCCTGACCATCGTCGGACTGGACTATGGCTTCCAGGGCCAGCTCAGCAACGACGAGGTGATCGGCGGATCGCCTTATGGTGCCAGCACGATCGCCGGTGGCGACGGATCGCGCCAGCCGCACGAAGCCGATCTCGGCGGCGCCCGCTATCTGGGGGCGAAGGTCGCGCGCACCGCGGCCAAGCTGACCGCCTGACCCGCCCCCTGCCCGCTCGGCGACCGCCCGGCCATCCCCCTGCACCCCGTTTTTTGCGGGATTGCAGCGGGGATGGCCGGGCCATATTGTGCCTGGCGAAGCTGCGATGGGGTAACGGGTGTGAACGTTTCGAGGATCGGGCGCCTGCTGGCCCTGGCTCTGGCCGTGCTGGCGATTCTTCCCGTAACCGCGCGCGCCGAATGGCGCGAGGCATCGAGCCCCAATTTCCTGGTCTATGGCGACCAGAGCGAATCGCAGATCCGCGAATTCACCGACATGCTCGAACGCTATCGTTCGGCGATGCTCTATATCTACAAGCTGCCTCCAGAGGTCACCTCGCCATCGAATCGGCTGACCGTCTTCGTGGTGCGCGACGAGGCGCAGGTGCGCAAACTGCTGGGCAGCCCCAGCCGCTTTATCGCCGGCTTCTACCAGTCGCGCGCCGGAGGATCGGTGGCGTTCGTGCCGCGCGTCGATGATGACAGCCAGAGCGACCGCGTCTCCGATGGCGAACGCATCCTGCTGCACGAATATGCGCATCACTTCATGTTCAGCGTCTTTTCCGGGTCGCCTCCGATGTGGATGACCGAGGGCTTTGCCGAATTCTATGCCAGCGCCAAGTTCGAGAGCGGCGGTGCGGTCGGGCTGGGGCTTCCCGCCGATCATCGCGTGGCCGAGCTCGAGCTGGCGCAGGAAGTGCCGATCGACATGCTGCTCAGCACCCGCAAATATCGCGAGAACACCTCGAAACGCTACGACTCCTTTTACGGGCGCAGCTGGCTGCTGTTTCACTATCTGACCTTCTCGGATGAGCGCGCAGGCCAGATGGCCGACTATCTGCGGCGGCTGGATGCGGGCGAAGGCGAAGAGGCAGCCGCGGTCAATGCCTTTGGCGATCTCGATGTGCTCGACAAGGAACTGGCCGCCTACAAGAAGCGCCGCAGGATGACCTATCTCCGGCTGGGGCCCGAGCGGATCACCAGCGCCGCGATCACCATCCGCACGCTGAACAAGGGCGAGGCAGCGATCCTGCCGGTGATGATGCGCTCGCGCCGCGGGGTCAACGACGAGCAGGCGAAGATCGTCGTCGAGGAGGCGCGGCAGGCCGCCGCCCCCTATGCCGACGATCCGTTCGTGCAGACCGCACTGGCAGAAGCCGAGTTCGACGCCGGCAACACCGCCGAGGCACTCGCCGCTGCCGACCGGGCGCTGGCCAGGGACCCGCGCGCGATGAATGCGCTGATCCAGAAGATGTATGCTCTGTTCCGCCAGGCCGAGCAGGGCGATGCCGGATTGTGGCCCAAGGTTCGCGCTGCGGTTGCCGCGGCCAACCGCGTGGAAAACGACAATCCCCTGCCGCTGAGCTATTTCTATCGGACCTATGCGGCAGAGGGCAAGACACCGCCGCCGGTCGCGATCCAGGGGCTGGAGCGCGCACTTGCGCTGGCGCCTTATGACATCGGCTTGCGGATCACCCTGGCGCAGTATCAGATCGGCAGCGGCCAGAAGGAGCGCGCCCAAAGGACGCTGGCGCCGCTGATCAACCATCCGCACAACACACGGCTGGCGGAGACCGCGCGCGCGCTGATCGAGGGCCGCGCGCCGCCTGCTGCGAAAGAGGATGAAGACGACACGGCACCCTGATACGCTCCGCTGCGAAAACCAGGGAGAGTTGCATGTCGCATCGGCCGTCACTTCACATCGCATTGTCCGCAAGCGCGCTGGCGCTGATCGCGGGCCTCGCCCCGGCGCAGGCGCAGGCCGACACCCAGCCCCCGATGCGACCCGGCTTCCATTCCGGCAGCGTGATCACCGGCTTTGGCCCGGTCGCCACGGTGGAGGGGCGCGAGCCCTTGCCTGCCAATGCCAAGTTCAGCGTTGCCTTTGACGTCGCCGAGGCCGCCAAGCCGGGCGCCATCAACCGCACGCTGGAAAGCGCAGCGCGGTTCATCAACATGCACGCAGAGGCAGGCGTCCCGCGCGACGCGGTGCGGGTCGCGGTGGTGGTGCACGGCCCGGCGAGCTTCGATCTTACCAACGCTGCAGCCTATGCCAGAAAGCATGACGGCGCGACCAACGCCAATCTCGCGGCGATCGCCGCGCTGATCGACAACGGCGTCGAGATCCATCTGTGCGGGCAGAGCGCTGCGGGGCAAGGGATTGCCCTGAGCGACCTTGCGCCGGGGGTCCGGATGCAGCTGTCGGCGATGACTGCGCATGCGCTGCTGCAACAGCAGGGCTATACGCTCAATCCCTTCTGAGCGCGGCCTTGCGGGCATGGGTTGCCGCCCGGGCCGGAACCTATCGCTCCGGCAGATGTAAATTGGTCAGCGGCCCCGCGGATGAATGGGCTGCTGCAGGCGGCGCTGTCGTCCTTGCACAGCTTCATCCCTTCGGGTGCTCCAGTTCAGGGTGGTCGCACCGACCTCTCATGCCTTTCAAGAAGGACCCATCATGGCAAAAGGCCTTATCCTTTGGCTGCTGGGCGTACCCGGCCTGCTGATCATCGCGCTCTTCGTCTTCGGCATCCTCTGAGCCGCAAAACGGATCGGGGGTAACTAGCCCCCCACGGCCTGACAGACCGAACACAACAAACCCGCCGGAATCGCTTCCGGCGGGTTTGTTGTGTTCAAAGGCGTGTTGCTCCCCGGCAAGCGCCGGGGAGCAACACGCTTATTCCGCGTCGGTATCGACCGCTTCGGGCTCGGCTGCGACCGGTGCCGGGGCGGGAGCCGCCTCGACCTCGTTCGCGGCTGCCATCGCCCGCTGCAGCGCACGCTGCTGGGCGCGGAGCGCTGCATCGCGGCTGTTGGCGGCGATGCGCATGCGGTTCATGCCCGCACCGGTACCTGCCGGGATCAGACGACCCACGATGACGTTTTCCTTCAGGCCGATCAGCGAGTCACGCTTGCCTTCGACCGCCGCCTGGGTGAGCACCCGGGTGGTTTCCTGGAACGATGCCGCCGAGATGAACGAACGCGTCTGCAGCGAAGCCTTGGTGATGCCGAGCAGCACGGGCTTGCCTTCCGCGAACTTCTTGCCCGCGTCGAGACGACCGTTGTACTCGTCCATTTCCTCGCGATCGAGCTGTTCGCCCGGCAGCAGGGTGGTGTCGCCGCCGTCAGTGATTTCCACCTTCTGCAGCATCTGACGGACGATCACCTCGATGTGCTTGTCGTTGATCTTCACGCCCTGCAGACGATAGACCTCCTGGATTTCGCTGACCAGATATTCGGCCAGCGCTTCCACGCCGAGCACTTCAAGGATGTCATGCGGGTCGGGCGAGCCCGAGATCAGGTTGTCGCCCTTCTTGACATAATCGCCTTCCTGGACGTCGATGACCTTGGACTTGGGCACCAGATACTCGACCGATTCACCCTCTTCAGGATGGATCGCGATCTTGCGCTTGGCCTTGTAGTCACGGACGAACTCGATGCGGCCCGAGACCTTTGCGATGATCGCATTGTCCTTGGGCTTGCGAGCTTCGAACAGTTCGGCAACGCGCGGCAGACCACCGGTGATGTCGCGGGTCTTGGCGGCTTCGCGGCTGACACGGGCGAGAACGTCGCCTGCTTCAACCTTCTGGCCTTCCTCGACCGAAAGCATCGCACCCACTGCCAGCATATAGCGGGCAGCTTCACCCGAATCATCATCGAGCAGGGTCAGGCGGGGACGCAGATCTTCCTTGGACTTCGCTTTGAGCGATCCACGGAATTCCACGACCACGCGCTGTGCGATGCCGGTGGCATCATCGGTCTGCTCGATCAGCGTCTTGCCGTCGATCAGGTCCTGATACTTCACGACGCCGCCCTTTTCGGTGATCACCGGCATGGTGAACGGATCCCACTCGGCGATCCGATCGCCAAGGTTGACCACACCATTGTCGTCGACCAGCAGCACGGTGCCGTACGGGATGCGGTGGACCGCACGTTCGCGGCCTTCCTTGTCGACAATCGCGATTTCGCCGTTGCGGGCGAGCGACAGGCGCTGTCCGCGCTTGTTCACGATCGTCGGGATATCCCGGTACTGCAGCGTGCCATCGGCCACCGCTTCGAGGTTCGAGGTTTCGTTGAGCTGCGCCGCACCGCCGATGTGGAAGGTCCGCATCGTCAGCTGGGTGCCCGGCTCACCGATCGACTGCGCGGCGATGACGCCGACAGCTTCCCCGATGTTCACCGGCGTACCGCGAGCAAGGTCACGGCCATAGCACTTGCCGCACACGCCCATGGTCGCTTCGCAGATCAGCGGCGAACGGATGCGTGCTGCCTGCAGACCCAAGGCCTCGATCGTCGCGATGTTCGCTTCGTCGAGCAAGGTGTCCTTGGCGATCACGATCTCGCCGGTCTTGGCATCGGAGATATCCTCGGCCAGCGTGCGGCCCAGGATACGCTCGCCCAGCGAGGCGATGACACTGCCGCCCTGCACGATCGCACGCATTTCCAGCGCGTTCTCGGTACCGCAATCTTCCTGCACGATGACGCAATCCTGGCTGACGTCGACCAGACGGCGGGTGAGGTAACCCGAGTTCGCCGTCTTGAGCGCCGTATCCGCCAGGCCCTTGCGGGCGCCGTGGGTGGAGTTGAAGTATTCAAGAACGGTCAGACCTTCCTTGAAGTTCGAGATGATCGGCGTTTCGATGATCTCTCCGCTAGGCTTGGCCATCAGGCCGCGCATACCGGCGAGCTGCTTCATCTGCGCTGGCGAACCACGCGCGCCCGAGTGGCTCATCATGTAGATCGAGTTGACCGGGGCTTCACGGCCATGCTCGTCCTTCGGCGTCGCCTTGATCTCTTCCATCATGGCGTTCGCCACCTGGTCGCCGCAACGGCTCCAGGCGTCGATCACCTTGTTGTACTTTTCCTGCTGGGTGATCAGACCATCCTGATACTGCTGCTCATAGTCAGCAACCAGGGCGCGGGTCTCATCGACCAGACGCTCCTTGGAATCGGGGATGATCATGTCGTCCTTGCCGAACGAGATGCCGGCGCGGCAGGCGTGACGGAAGCCCAGGCCCATGATCGCATCGGCAAACAGGACGGTGTCCTTCTGGCCGGTGTGACGATAGACCTGATCGATGACGTCACCGATTTCCTTCTTGGTGAGAAGGCGGTTGACGACGTCGAAGGGCACCTTGTGGCTCTTGGGCAGGCACTCGCCGATGAGCATGCGCCCAGGCGTGGTGTTGTACCGCTTGAGATACTGGTTGCCCTGCTCGTCGGTCTGGGGAACGCGCGCAATGACCTTGGAGTGCAAAGTCACCGCACCGATTTCCAGCGCCTGATGCACTTCGGCGATGTCGGCCATCAGCATGCCCTCGCCGGGCTCGCCTTCGCGGTCCATCGAGAGATAGTACAGACCCAGTACCATGTCCTGCGAAGGAACGATGATCGGCTTGCCGTTGGCGGGCGAGAGGATGTTGTTGGTCGACATCATCAGCACGCGTGCTTCAAGCTGCGCCTCGAGGCTCAGGGGCACGTGGACGGCCATCTGGTCACCATCGAAGTCGGCGTTGAAGGCCGAGCAGACCAGCGGGTGAAGCTGGATCGCCTTGCCCTCGATCAGCACGGGTTCGAACGCCTGGATGCCCAGACGGTGGAGCGTCGGGGCGCGGTTGAGCATGACCGGGTGCTCGCGAATGACTTCGTCGAGGATGTCCCAGACTTCCTTGCGCTCCTTTTCGACCCACTTCTTCGCCTGCTTCAGGGTCATCGACAGACCCTTGGCATCGAGACGCGCGTAGATGAACGGCTTGAACAGCTCGAGCGCCATCTTCTTGGGCAGGCCGCACTGGTGCAGCTTGAGCTCGGGACCGGTCACGATGACCGAACGGCCCGAATAATCGACGCGCTTGCCGAGCAGGTTCTGACGGAAGCGGCCCTGCTTGCCCTTGAGCATGTCGGACAGCGACTTCAGCGGACGCTTGTTGGCGCCTGTGATGATGCGGCCGCGACGGCCGTTGTCGAACAGCGCATCGACGGCTTCCTGCAGCATGCGCTTTTCGTTGCGCACGATGATGTCCGGCGCGCGCAGTTCCATCAGCCGCTTCAGGCGGTTGTTGCGGTTGATCACGCGGCGATAGAGGTCGTTCAAGTCCGAGGTCGCAAAGCGGCCACCGTCCAGCGGCACCAGCGGGCGCAGCTCGGGCGGGATCACGGGAATGACTTCCAGGATCATCCATTCGGGACGGTTGCCCGAATCAATGAAGCTTTCGACGACCTTCAAGCGCTTGATGATCTTCTTGGGCTTGAGCTCCGACTTGGTGGTCTCAAGCTCCTGCAGCAGATCGGCACGCTCGCTTTCGAGGTCGAGGTCCATCAGCATCTGGCGCACGGCTTCGGCACCGATTCCGGCGGAGAACGCGTCCTCGCCGAACTCGTCCTGTGCGTCGAGCAGCTCGTCTTCGGTCAGCAGCTGGTACTTTTCAAGGCTGGTGAGGCCCGGCTCGATGACGACATAGCTTTCGAAATACAGCACGCGCTCGAGCTGCTTGAGCTGCATGTCGAGCAGCAGGCCGATGCGCGACGGCAGCGACTTGAGGAACCAGATATGCGCGACGGGAGCGGCGAGCTCGATATGGCCCATGCGCTCGCGGCGCACCTTGGTCACGGTGACTTCAACGCCGCACTTTTCGCAGACGATGCCCTTGTACTTCATCCGCTTGTACTTGCCGCACAGGCATTCGTAATCCTTCACCGGACCGAAGATGCGCGCGCAGAACAGGCCGTCACGCTCGGGCTTGAACGTGCGATAGTTGATGGTTTCGGGCTTCTTGATCTCGCCGAAGGACCACGAACGGATACGCTCGGGCGAGGCGAGGCCGATCTGGATCTCGTCGAAGGTTTCGGGCTTGACGGCGGGATTGTTGAATTTGGTCAGTTCGTTCATTTTCTGCTCCTTCGACCCTCTCCCTGCAGGGGAGAGGGAGGGGCCCAGGCTTTGGCCTGGGAGGGAGAGGGGAAATTTCAGGCCCCTCTCCCTGGTGCTTCGCACCTGTCCCTCTCCCCTGCAGGGAGAGGGTAGGGCTATTTACTCCGCGGCTTCCGCAATCTCGTCCGGATCGGGCAGTGCATCGATGGAGTTCAACTCGACGTTGAGACCCAGCGAGCGCATTTCCTTGACCAGAACGTTGAAGCTCTCAGGGATGCCGGCCTCGAACGTGTCGTCACCCTTGACGATCGCCTCATAGACCTTGGTGCGTCCGACCACGTCATCGGACTTCACCGTCAGCATTTCCTGCAGCGTATAGGCCGCGCCATAGGCCTGGAGTGCCCAGACCTCCATTTCCCCGAAGCGCTGTCCACCGAACTGCGCCTTGCCGCCCAGCGGCTGCTGGGTGACGAGGCTGTAGGGGCCGATCGAACGCGCGTGGATCTTGTCGTCCACCAGATGGTGCAGCTTGAGCATATAGATATAGCCCACGGTCACCTTGCGGTCGAACTTGTCGCCGGTACGGCCGTCGTACAGATCGACCTGGCCCGAGGGGTCGAGACCCGCCCGCTCCAGCATCCGCGAAACGTCCGCCTCGCGCGCACCGTCGAACACCGGGGTGCCCATCGGAACGCCGTTGCGCAGCAGTCCGGCCAGCTCGACCACCGCTTCATCGCTGCGGCTGTCGATCTCGGCGTCGTAATCCTCTCCATAGACGTACTTCAGCTTTTCGCGCAGCGCGTCGGGCGGAGCGCCCGCTTCGGGGTTCGGATTGGCCTCACGCCAGTCGTCCAGCGCCTTCGAAATCTGCTGACCCAGACCGCGTGCGGCCCAGCCCAGATGGGTTTCGAAGATCTGTCCGACGTTCATGCGGCTGGGAACGCCCAGCGGGTTGAGCACGAAGTCAACATGCGTACCGTCTTCGAGGAACGGCATGTCCTCGATCGGCAGGATGCGGCTGATGATGCCCTTGTTTCCGTGACGTCCGGCCATCTTGTCGCCCGGCTGCAGCTTGCGCTTCACCGCGACGAACACCTTGACCATCTTGAGCACGCCCGGAGCCAGCTCGTCGCCACGCTCCAGCTTCTCGCGGCGGTCGTCGAACTTCTCGGTGATCCGCGTGACGGCTTCGTCATACTGGACCTTGACGGCTTCCAGATCGGCCTGCACCGCATCGTCCTCGACCGCGAACTTCCACCACAGGTGCTTTTCGACCTCGTCGAGCAGCGCATCGTCGATCACGCCGCCCTTCTTGACGCCCTTGGGAGCCGCTGCAGCCACCTGGCCGATCAGCATTTCCTTGAGGCGGTTGTAGGTCGCGCGGTTGAGAATGGCGCGTTCGTCCTCGCGGTCCTTGGTCAGACGCTCGATTTCCTCGCGTTCAATCGCCAGAGCACGCTCGTCCTTGTCGATACCGTGGCGGTTGAACACGCGGACTTCGACCACGGTGCCCGATACGCCCGGCGACAGACGCAGCGAGGTGTCACGCACATCGCTTGCCTTTTCGCCGAAGATCGCGCGCAGCAGCTTTTCTTCCGGAGTCATCGGGCTTTCGCCCTTGGGCGTGATCTTGCCGACCAGGATGTCGCCAGGATGCACTTCCGCACCGATATAGACGATGCCCGCTTCGTCGAGGTTGCGAAGCGCTTCCTCGCCGACGTTCGGGATATCGCGGGTAATGTCTTCAGGACCCAGCTTGGTGTCGCGGGCCATCACTTCGAATTCTTCGATATGGATCGAGGTGAACACGTCGTCCTTGACGATGCGCTCGGAGATCAGGATCGAATCCTCGTAGTTATAGCCGTTCCAGGGCATGAACGCGACGAGCGCGTTGCGGCCCAGCGCCAGTTCGCCAAGGTCAGTCGACGGACCGTCGGCGATGATGTCGCCTTCGGCGATCACTTCGCCCACCTTCACCAGCGGACGCTGGTTGATGCAGGTGTTCTGGTTCGAACGCTGGAACTTCTGCAGCGTGTAGATGTCCACGCCCGAGCGGCCCGAATCCACCGAACCGGTGGCGCGGATCACGATGCGGGTCGCATCGACCTGATCGACGATGCCGGCGCGCTTGGCAGCAATCGCGGCGCCCGAATCGCGCGCCACGGTTTCTTCCATGCCGGTGCCGACGAACGGCGCTTCGGCCTGTACCAGAGGCACGGCCTGACGCTGCATGTTCGATCCCATCAGCGCGCGGTTGGCGTCATCGTTTTCCAGGAACGGAATGAGCGATGCGGCAACCGAAACCAGCTGCTTGGGGCTGACGTCCATCAGGGTGATGATGTCGCGCGGCGCCATCAGGAATTCGCCCGCCTGACGCGACGAGACGATGTCCTCGACAAAGCCCATGTCGTCGTCGAGCTCGGCGTTGGCCTGCGCGATCGTGTGCTTGGCCTCTTCCATCGCCGACAGGTACACGACGTCGTCGGTCACCTTGTGATCGACAACCTTGCGATACGGGGTTTCGATGAAGCCGTACTTGTTGACGCGGCTGAACGAGGCCAGCGAGTTGATCAGACCGATGTTCGGGCCTTCGGGCGTTTCAATCGGGCAGATACGGCCATAATGGGTCGGGTGAACGTCGCGGACTTCAAAGCCTGCGCGCTCGCGGGTGAGACCGCCTGGGCCCAAGGCCGAAACGCGACGCTTGTGGGTGACTTCGGCCAGCGGGTTGGTCTGGTCCATGAACTGCGACAGCTGCGAGGAGCCGAAGAATTCGCGCACCGCGGCGACCGCAGGCTTGGCGTTGATCAGATCGTTGGGCATCACGGTCGAGACATCGACCGAGCTCATCCGCTCCTTGACCGCACGCTCCATGCGCAGCAGGCCGACGCGATACTGGTTTTCCAGCAGCTCGCCCACCGAACGGACACGGCGGTTGCCGAGGTTGTCGATGTCATCGACATCGCCCTTGCCGTCCTTGAGGTCCACCAGCGTCTTGACGACGGCCAGGATGTCCTCGCGGCGCAGCGTGGTGACGGTGTCCTCGCAGTCGAGCTCGAGACGCATGTTGAGCTTGACGCGGCCCACGGCCGAAAGGTCGTAGCGCTCGGGGTCGAAGAACAGGCCTTCGAACAATGCATCGGCGGTTTCGCGCGTCGGCGGCTCGCCGGGGCGCATGACGCGATAGATCGCATCGAGACCCATGTCGCGGTTGTCGGCCTTGTCGGCCTTCATCGTGTTGCGGATCCACGGACCGGTGGTGACATGGTCGATGTCGAGCAGCACCAGCTGGTCGATCCCGGCCTTGTCGAGCTTTTCCAGGTTCTCGGCGGTGACTTCGTCGCCTGCCTCGATATAGATTTCGCCGGTCTTCTCGTTGATCAGGTCATAGGCGCTGTAGCGGCCGAAGATTTCTTCGGTCGGGATCAGCAGCGTGGCCAGACCATCCTTGCCTGCCTTGGTGGCAGCGCGCGGGGTGATCTTGTCGCCCGCCTTGAACGCGACTTCGCCGGTGGTGGCATCGACGATGTCGAACGCAGGCTTCAGGCCGCGCCACTGTTCGGGCACGAACGGAATCTTCCAGCCGCCGGTGCCGCGCTCGTACACGACCTTTTCATAGAAATGGTCGAGGATTTCCTCGTCGTTGAGACCGAGCGAGTACAGCAAAGAGGTGACCGGCAGCTTGCGCTTGCGGTCGATACGCACGTTGACGATGTCCTTGGCATCGAATTCGAAATCGAGCCACGAACCGCGGTACGGAATGACGCGCGCGGCGAACAGATACTTGCCCGACGAGTGGGTCTTGCCGCGGTCATGATCGAACAGCACGCCCGGCGAACGGTGCATCTGGCTGACGATCACGCGCTCGGTGCCGTTGATCACGAACGTGCCGTTCGCGGTCATCAGCGGCATGTCGCCCATATAGACGTCCTGCTCCTTGATATCGAGCACGGAGCGGCTTTCGGTTTCCTGGTCGACCTCGAACACGATCAGACGCAGCGTCACCTTCATGGGAGCGGCATAAGTGATCCCGCGCTGGCGGCACTCCTGCACGTCGTATTTGGGCGATTCGAGTTCGTAATGCACGAAGTCGAGCTCGGCGGTGCCGGCGAAGTCGCGGATCGGGAACACGCTGCGCAGCGTCTTTTCCAGGCCCGAGATGTAGCCGATCGAGTGGTCCGAGCGCAGGAACTGCTCATAGCTTTCGCGCTGAACCTCGATCAGGTTCGGCATTTCGCTGACTTCGTGGATGTCGCCGAAAATCTTGCGGATGCGCTTCATCGGGGTCGGCTTCTGCTGAGCCGTCGGACGTGCCTTGGTTGCCATAGCTTTGTCTTCGCCTTTTCGTGCAAGTCGATATTCGTGTTGGCCGATTCGCGAGGCCAGAGACGCCAAAAGGCCGCAAGCCCATGGAAACCCATGAACTGCAGCCTATCGCGTCAGATTGATCCCGTTCGCCTCATTCGTTCGTCAGGTCCGCGCAAACCTGTCATGTCTCGAAACGTTCGGTGTTGGGGTGCGATATAGGCGCGCGTGTTGGACTTGTCAAACGTCCCAGTGCGCGATGGCGCAAGGCGCGCTGCATGCCTATAGCAGGCGCTCGATGACCCGCTATCAACGCCATCACTGGTTTCTCGCGGTCGCGCTGGCGGCGCTGGCGGGGTTCGTCGATGCCATCGGCTTTCTGTACACCGGCGGCTTCTTCACCGCGTTCATGACCGGCAACTCGACCCGGATGGCGGTGGGGCTATTCACCGATGGCCGCATCGCCGCGATCGCCGCATCGATGATCGCGACCTTTGTGGCAGGCGTGATCATCGGCAATGTGGCAGGTAGCCTGTGCTCCGCCAGAACCCGCCTGCCGCTGACCATCCTGGGGGTGGTGGCGCTGCTCGCCACCGCCGCCGCGCTGGGCATGGCGGGACTGGGGATGCTCGCGGTCGGCTTTACCCTGCTGGCGATGGGGATGGAAAACACGGTGTTCCAGCGCGAGGGCCAGGTCAGCATCGGTCTCACCTACATGACAGGGACGCTGGTCAAGCTGGGCCAGGCGCTGTCGCGCATTCACCGCGCGGGCCAGCGCTGGCAATGGGTGCCGCACCTGCTGTTGTGGGCCGGGCTGGTGACGGGCGCGGGGCTTGGCGTGCTCGCCTATCTCGATTGGGGACTGGTGGCGCTGTGGATCGCGGCCGCCATCGGGCTGGCGCTGGCGCTGGTCGCCGCGCTGCCGCGCTTTGCGCTGCACGATGAGGTGCCTAGCGCCTGACCCCGACAAGCCGGGCCGCAAGGATCGCCGCCAGCGCGCCGAGCGCGGCGCTCGCCAGCACCTGGCTGGTCCAGTGGCCGCCCGCAGCAACCCGCCCGATGCAGCCGACCAGCAGCAGTGCCGATGCCCCCAGCCGCACCGCCATCGCCTCGCGCCCCCGCGTGCCCCATGTCAGCAGGATCAGCCCGCCGCACGCCGCGCCATGGAACATCGCGAAGGTCGAGGGCAACCCCGAAGACGCGCTCGCGCTAACAACCTCGACGATGTCGGCAGATGGACGCGGGACATAGAGTGCCAGGCGCGCCAGCCGCTCGCTCGCCATCGCGATGCCCACGCCGATGATCAGCGCGGCTGCTCCGGGCAACCGCGCCAGCGAGGCCGCAAACAGCCCGGCCAGCAGCGTGCTGGCGACGATCATCGGCCAACCGGCAGTCACCGACAGCCATTCGATCCAGGCCGCGCGGGGGTCGATCAGCCGCTGCAGCTGCCGGGTCGCCTCGACATCCAGCGGCAGCGGACCCTGCAGCCAGGCCCCCATCCCGCCGAGCACGACCACGATCATGAGCAGAACCAGACTAACGCTGCACATCAAACACGGTCCCCGCTGCCGTCCCAACTGCAGGGTCATTCGCAGCTTTTAGGTATGCAAACCATACCTAGTTCATCAACTCGCCGCCCCGCAGCGTCAGCCTGACAGAGTTTGCTCGCCGCGGCGTGAACGGTTTTGCGCGCCTCGAGCGTTTGCTGTGATACCATGACACACACATCGCACCCCATTCGCCCGGCAAGGGCCGCGATTGCCGCCGTTCTTGCCCTGACCGCAACCCCGCTTCTGGCGCAGGAAGCTCCGGCCATCGCGCCGGTGATGCCGATGCCCGAAGCCGCACAGCCTGCCAGCCCGGCCGGTACGCCGACCACGGCTTCGCAGACGCCGCAGATCCAGATGCCGACCGCTCAGCCCTCGGCACCGGCCACGCCGCCTGTCTCGGCGACCCCGCCTGCCGCCTCGCTGCCAGGCAACCCCGTCCCGATGGCCATCCCCATGGCGCCGCCGGTGGTGAGCGACGTTCCGTTGACCGCAACCACCCCGCCGGCAGAGGCTGCAGAACGTCCCGCACCGACCCGCAGGGCCGCTCCGGCCGAGCGTCCCACCGCCCGTGAAGTTGCACCTGCGCCGGTGGCTGCTGCGCCGGAGCCGAACACCGCTGCCGATCCGCTCGCCGCTCCGCCTGAAGAGGCCGCCGATCTGGCACCGGTCGCCCCGGTTGCACCGGCCTTCGAAACCCCTGCCCAGCAGGATGGCGCGGTGAGCGCCACCGAATCGGGCAGCGGCGACGTCTGGGGCTGGATGGCCGGTCTGCTCGCCTTGCTGGGAATTGGCGGCGGTGCGATCGCCCTGCGACGGACCCGGACGCGCAAGAGCGCTGTGATGATGGCCGAAGCGCGTCAGGCCGATGCGGATTACGACCGCGGTCTGGCTGGTCCGCATGATCGCCCGCAGGCGACGACCGTGACCACGCCGGTTCCGGCTCCCTCGACGGCACGGCTTGATCAGCCGGTGATGCAGACCGCCGCAGTAGCGCCGATGGCGGCAGCACGCCCCGCGCCACGCACCGCCCCGGCGGCAAGGCATGGCGACATGAATGTTGACGAGCGTCGCCTCGAGGACATGATTGCGCAGCCGCCCAATCGCGAGAACCCGTTCAAGACGCGGGCCAACCGCAAGCGTCGCGCGCTGTTCCTGCTGCGCAGCTACCCGATGCAGAGCGCGGCCTGATAACGCGATGCGATAATTAGGATACGCCGAAACGACAGAAGGCGGGGAGCAATCCCCGCCTTCCTTTTGTCGTTAGCGCATGGCCTTGGCTTAGCGATACCGCTCCAGCCAGTGCGCGTAGGGCGCAGGCAGCGTCCAGCTGGGCTTGTCCTTGCCAAGCTCCTTGGCCGCCTGATACGGCCAGTGCGGGTTCTCGAGCATAGGCCGGCCCATCATTACCAGATCGACCTGGCCGGTCTCGACCATACGATTGGCGTTTTCCGAGGTGCCGATATACCAGCTGGTCGCCGCCGGAAGCCCGGTCTCGCTGCGCACCCGCTCGGCGATCGGAGCCATGAACGCCGGACCCCAGGGGATCTGCGCGGTCGGCGTCGAGAACACGATGCTGACATCGATGAAGTCGAGCCCGCGTGCCTTCATCAGCTTCACCAGCTCGATCGACTCGGCGAGCGTTTCCTCGTCATTGCCGTCGAACTCGATCACGCCGAACCGCGCCGATAGCGGAAGTTCGTCGGGCCACACTTCGCGGACGGCTTCGAGCGTCTCGAGCAGGAAGCGCGACCGGTTCTCGAAGCTGCCGCCATAGGCATCGGTGCGCTGGTTGGAATGCTTCGAGAAGAAGCTCTGCGCCAGATAGCCGTGTGCAAAGTGCAGCATCAGCCATTCGAACCCGGCCTCGCGCGCGCGGATCGCAGCAGATACATAGTCGGCCTTGACCTTCTCGATATCGGCCAATGTCATTTCGCGCGGCACCTTGCTGAGGCCGCCACCGAACGCGATCGGCGACGGCGAGACGGTTTCCCAGCCGCGCGGATCGCCTTCGGCGATGTGATCGTCGCCTTCCCAGGGCTTGTTCGCGCTGGCCTTGCGTCCGGCATGCGCAATCTGGATGCCGGGGACCGCCCCTGCCGCCTTGATCTCGGCCACGATCGGCGCGAACGCATCGCGCTGTTCGTCATTCCACAGCCCGGTGCAGCCCGGTGTGATCCGGCCTTCGGGCGAGACACCCGAGGCCTCGGCGACCACCAGCCCTGCCCCGCCGCGCGCCAGCGAGACCAGGTGCGAACGGTGCCAGTCATTGGGCACGCCGTCGGTGGCGGAATACTGGCACATCGGCGACACCGCGATGCGGTTGCGCAGGGTGACGGACTTGAGCGTGTACGGCTCGAACAGCGCGGGGGTTTTGGCGGGAGTGGTATCAGTCATGGGGAATCCTGTGGTTGTTATGATAGTACGTATATAATCGAACTATAGGATTTACAAGACCGGCATGCTATATGCGTGACATGCGAACCTATCAGCATCCTGACCTTTCGACCGTCACCATCGAGCACGCGCTCCACGCGTTGAGCGATCCCGTACGGCTCGACATCGTCCGCCAGCTCGACCGCGAGATCGAAGCCAGCTGCGCGGCCCTGGACGGCGGCCGCCCCAAATCGAGCATGTCGCACCACTTCCGCGTCCTGCGCGCGGCGGGGCTGGTGCACACGCGGATCGCCGGCGTGCAGCACATGAATACGCTGCGGCGGGAAGAGGTGGACAAGAGGTTTCCTGGGCTGCTGGATGCGGTTTTGGGGGTGAAGGGATAGAGTTTCTGCTGGGTAGATGCGTTCAGGCTGTGGGCAAGTACGCGCGGGTGTCCGATGAGAGGGTGCGAAGTGACGGCTAGGGCATTTCGATCTGCTGCTCAGTCCCTGGCGGATGTTCACGAAGGTGCAGCGACCACTCGCTTGCAGTGCGCACTATCTCAATGTGAAACACTGGGCCATCAGCCAGCGAGTGCTGATACCAGCAGTGGATGCTCCCGTCCTCGACGGCCAAAAATTCGATGGAGTGAAGATCGACGTATGAGCCGATGCGCTCAGAAAGCGCTTCGGCAATTTCGAGCGCGCCAATTCGGTTCGATGATGACATTCAAGACTAATCCCACGCGGGGCGAATGTCCGCAATGGGCTGGTTTCCGGGAAGGCGTGATTTACCAGCACGGCTCTAATGCTACCACCTCCCCGCTCAGCCTGAGCTTGTCGAAGGCCCCGCTATTTGGCCAGCGTGGGCGCGGGTCCTTCGACTTCGCGGGCTCACGCCCGCGGCTCAGGATGAGCGGGGGTGGTTGGGCTGATAGTTCGAGGCTGGGTTAGCGAGCCATCCGTCCACTGCTCATGTGGCCCTTCCTCCCCTTCCCGCTTGCCTGCGCAGGCAGGCATCCATCTTCTGCCCTCGCACCTGGCGTTGCGGTCGGGAGATGGGCCCCTGCCTTCGCAGGGGACCGGTTGGGTGGCGTTGGGTCGCTGATTGGAGAGCGTAGAACAATGGCCAATCAGCGCGCGTTCCCCTCCCTGCAAGGGAGGGGTTAGGGGTGGGTGCGAGCGGCAGCGAGCCGGTGTTGCACTGACCCTCTGCGGTTGGTGACCCACCCCCAGCCCCTCCCTTGCAGGGAGGGGAGCAGATATCGTCAGCGCATCAGCCGCTGCTCTGTGAGGTCAGCTCAATGCACCCAGGCGAACAGCGCTGCGGCCCCTGCCCCCGCGCCGATGATCAACGCGGCCAGATGGCTCCAGAAGCCGCCGCCGGTACCCGCCACGCGCACCTTCTTGTCCCAGATCAGCGGGATATGCGGGACCGGCGGCGGTTCGGGGGCGCCGCCCTTTTTGGGGACTTGCTCCTCCAGACGCCGCACCAGATCGGGCAGACGCAAGAGCGTCGCGACATCGGTGTTGATCCGGTCGGCGAGCAGCGTCTCCGGCCCCAGTTCGCCGCGGATCCAGTCGCGCACATAAGGCGCTGCGACATCCCACATGTTGATGTTGGGGTCGAGCTGGGTCGCCACCCCCTCGACCATCACCATCGTCTTTTGCAGCAGCAGCAGGTGCGGCTGGGTCTTCATGTCGAAGTCGCGGGTGATCGCGAACAATCCGTCGAGCATCTGCCCGACCGAAAGCTCGCTCACCGGCTTGCCGCGCATCGGCTCGCCGACGGCGCGCAGCGCGGTCGCGAACTCGTCGACGTTATGATAGCTCGGCACGTACTGCGCCTCGAAATGGATCTCGGCGACGCGGCGGTAGTTGCCCGTGGTAAGGCCATAGAGGATTTCCGCCAGCCAGAACCGCGCCTGGCGGTTGATCCGCCCCATGATGCCGAAATCGATCGCGACGATGGTCGAATCGGGTGCGACGAACAGGTTGCCCTGGTGCATGTCGGCGTGGAAGAAGCCGCCCGCGATCGCCTGGCGCAGGAAGGCGAGAACCAGCCGCCGCGCGAGATCGGGCAGGTCATGCCCGGCAGCGATCAGCGCTTCGCGGTTCGAGATCTTGATGCCGTCGATCCATTCGAGCGTCATCACGGTGCCGCAGGTGCGGTCCCAGTCGATCTCGGGCACGCGGTAGCCAGGATGGCCGTCCATTGCGCTGGCGAGTTCGGACGCGCTTGCCGCCTCGCGGCGCAGATCGAGCTCGCGCATCGTCCAGCGCTTGAAGTTGGCGATGGTGAGCTGCGGGCGCAGCCGCGTCGCCTCCCCGCCCAGAGCTTCCAGATGCGCGGCGGCCCATTCATAGGTCTCGATGTCGCGCGCGAAATTCTTGCGCACGCCGGGGCGCAGCACCTTGATCGCGACATCGCGGCCCTCGATGGTGGTGCCGCGATGCACCTGCGCGATCGAGGCGGCGCCGACGGGCACCGGATCGACATGGGCAAAGAAGCGCTCGAGCGGGCCGCCCAGCCCCAGCTCGATCTCGGCGCGGATGTCCGCGAACGGCACCGGCGGCAGGCTGTCCTGCAGGCTCAGCAGATTGATCGCGGCCTCTTCGCCCACCAGATCGGGGCGGGTGGCGAGCGTCTGGCCCAGCTTGATCGCCGCAGGACCGATCGCGCGGAAGGCGCCGGCATAATCGGGGGTCTTGGGCACGCTCGCCCCCAGCCGCGCAATGCGGAACAGGCGGCGGACCTCGGGCGGGGTCTGCGGTGCGGCCTCCAGCCCCTTGAGCGCGCCATGACGCGCAAGGATACGGCCCCATTTGAGGAGCCGGAAGATATGCGTTCGCGGGGCGGTCATGCGCGGGTGCCGAACCCCCGGCGGCGCCGAATCACGCCTTCCACCCGCTGTGGATCGCGACCGCGCCGCCCAGGATGAGTTCGACCTTGGTGGCGGTGAACCCGGCGTCCTTGATCATCTGCTCGAACACTGGCGGTTTGGGGAAACGGCGGATCGATTCGGCGAGATAGCGATAGCTGTCGGCATCGCCCGCGATCATCTGCCCCAGCCGCGGCATCAGATGGTGCGAATAGGCGTCGTAGACCTCGCCGAAGACAGGCCATTGGGTCGACGAGAATTCGAGGCAGTAGAAGCGGCCGCCATAGCGCAGGACGCGGTGCGCCTCGGCCAGTGCCTTGTCGATATGCGTGACATTGCGGATGCCGAACGCGATCGTGTAGGCGTTGAAGCTGCGATCGGGGAATTTGAGGGCTTCCGCATCCTGGCACGACCACACCAGCCGGTCCTCGCCGCGCTCGACCGCGCGGTCGATGCCGACATCGAGCATGTCCTGATTGATGTCCGCGACCGTGACATTGGCGCCCGACTTGACCATGCGGAAGGCGATGTCGCCGGTGCCGCCCGCCATGTCGAGAATGTCCTCGCCGGCGCGCGGCTTGACCCGGCGCACGAAGCGGTCCTTCCAGAGGCGATGCATGCCGCCCGACATCGCATCGTTCATGATGTCGTATTTGGCCGCCACGCTCGAAAAGATGCCGCCAACCCGTCCCGCCTTTTCAGCCGGGTCGATATCCTGATAGCCAAAGGGCACTGTCTCGCTCATGGCCCTGCATGTAAGCATCTTTGTGCCAAGCGCAAAGCCTGATAACGGGCCTTTTTATGCCGGAGCTTCCCGAAGTCGAAACCACCGTGCGCGGGCTTGCCGCCGTGCTGCAGGACGTGCGCCTGACCAGCGTCGTCGCGCGCCGCGCAGACCTGCGCCGCGCCTTCCCGGTCGATCTGGGCCAAAGGATGACAGGCGCGCGGATCATCAGCCTGGGCCGCCGCGCCAAATACGGGCTGATAGAAACCGACCGCGGCGACAGCATGATCTTTCACCTCGGCATGTCGGGACGCTGGCGAATCGATCCCGATGCCATCGGCACGCACGACCACCTCGTGATGCACACCGATTCGGGTCACGTGCTCTCGCTGTTCGATCCGCGCCGCTTCGGGTCGGTCGATCTGGTCGAGACGGCCGCGATCGCCAGTTTCCCGAGCTTTGCCGCGATGGGACCCGAGCCTTTGGGCGATGATTTCACCCCCGCCTATCTGCGCGACCGGCTGAAGGGGCGCGCTTCGCCGATCAAAGCCATGCTGCTTGACCAGCGAATCGTCGCAGGCCTGGGCAACATCTATGTCTGCGAGGCGCTCAACATGGCGCGAATCTCTCCGCTGCGCGCTGCCGGGCAGATCGGTCCTGCCAAGCTCAAGCCTCTGGTCGCGGCGATCAAGGCGGTGCTGGTCGATGCCATCGCGGCGGGCGGATCGACCTTGCGCGATTATGCCCGGCCCGATGGCCAATTGGGCTATTTCGCCAAGCAATGGCGGGTTTACGGGCGCGAGGGAGAGGCCTGCCCGTGCGGCGGCACCGTCAAGCGCACCGTCCAGTCGGGACGCTCCACCTTCTGGTGCCCGTCCTGCCAGAAGTAAGCTGGGTTTGCGTGAGGCCTGCGGCATTCTGGCGTTGACGCGCCAGCCGATAATCGCTAACGGCAGCGGCTTCAAAGCGCGGGCATAGCCTTATCGCGGCCCAACGCTTTTACCCAAAATCCACCGATCATGCTGTGATCGCCTGTAAGAAAGACGTGTGAGAACTTATGGCCAATACGCCGCAAGCCAAGAAGCGCATCCGCCGGAACGACCGTCGGGCGATTGTCAACGGCAACCGCATCGGACGCATCCGCACCTTCGTCAAGAAGGTCGAATCGGCTCTGGAAGCCGGTGACAAGGAAGCGGCTTCGGCAGCACTCGCCAGCGCGCAGCCTGAACTGGCTCGCGGCGTTGCCAAGGGCGTGCTCCACAAGAACACCGCATCGCGCAAGTTCTCGCGTCTGACCAAGCGGGTTGCAGCGCTCGGCTGATCCCGGTCTGCTCCGGAGCGGCTGGGCCGCATCCGGAGCCGGTCATTCCGGCACGATATCTCGATTGTCCGCCGTCCAGCCTCGGTCGGCGGATTTTTCGTGCGCGACGTGCGCGTGCAACGTTTTGTAACATGGGCGCAGCTGTGTAACAGAGCGGTCACAAAACCGTCACCTGCGCTTTTGGCAAAGCCAAGCATTTCCCGCGATTCGCAATTGCGCTCCAAGCTCGATTAACGCTAACTACTTGAAATATTAGCGTTAATATAGTGAATCGAGCAATATCCAGACGTTAACTGAGTCAAGCGCCTTTATTTCATTTTTTTTACCCGGCCGCTCTTGCTCGACTCGTTTTTTCATCGCTACATCACACTCCAGAGAGCGAGCGCTCGCGCCCGCTCTCCACTGCACCAACGGATGAATCACTAGGGTATCGCAATGCCATCGGCTTTGCGTCCGGGGTGGTTTTGTCCCGGCGCAGGCGAGGGGGCGCCGGGTTGGCCAGGGGTTGGTCGGCACACGGTGAAAGCGAAGAGAGACATGGCGGATATTCCCGTCTGTCATTGCGGATGTTGGGGAGGGAGCAAGTTTTGCGTATCAGGGTCGGACTGCCACAGGAACTGACATTCAAGACGATGCTCGCGGACCGGGAGATGGCCGTGCGCACCGCCGGCTTCTGGCTGGCGCGGACCGGATGGCCCGATTCGGGCCGAGAGACCCTCTCCTAGGGGGAACCGGCAAGGCCGCAACGGGGGCATCTGTGACCTTTGGCTCCGGCCCACCCAAGCAGTTCCCCGAATGATCCCGGCGCGCGAGCGATTTTGCTCCGCCGGTGTGTTGTCAGCGATGACCTAGAACCAAGAAGTGGCAGTTACAGGCATGATCGAACTCAACGATTCGAACGGCGCGGCAGATTGGGCGGCGGACTGGAACGAAATCAGCGAAGGATTGCGCAAGGACCTGGGCGCACAGATCCACACCCAGTGGATCCGCCCCATCCGCCCGGGAAGCTTCGAGCCTGGCTCGGGCATGCTCAACCTGCATCTGCCGTCCGAATTTTCCGCCAACTGGGTGCGTGAACGCTTTGCCGACCGGCTGGCGCTGGCGTGGAAGATCGTGCGCCCCGAAGTGCGCAGCGTAACCATCGCGGCCGCCCCACGCGAGGCCGATCCGGCCCGCCCGCGTGCCGCCGTGCCGCAGCAGGCAGCCGCCCCTGCCCCGCGCCCGGCGCTGGCCGAATCGGGCAACCGCATCGCGCTCGATCCCTCGCAGGTGTTTTCCGGTTTCATCACCGGCCAGTCCAACGTGCTGGCGTTCAACGCCGCCCAGCGCATGGCCGCAATGGAAAAGCCTTTGTTCAGCCCACTCTACCTCAAGGCCGCCACCGGTCAGGGCAAGACGCATCTGCTGCACGCCATCGGCAACGCCTTTGCCGAGGTCAATCCGGGCGCGCGTATCTGCTACTGCCCGGCCGAAAAGTTCATGAACGACTTCGTCAGCGCCATCCAGCGCGGCGATTCGATGGCGTTCAAGGCGCGGCTGCGCGGTTTCGACATGCTGCTGGTCGACGACATCCAGTTCATCATCGGCAAGAATTCGACCCAGGAGGAATTCCTCCACACGATCGATGCGATCCTGGGCGGCGGCAAGCGGCTGGTGGTGACATCCGACCGCGCGCCCCAGGCGCTCGACGGCGTCGATCAAAGACTGCTCTCGCGGCTGGCGATGGGTCTGGTCGCGGATATCCAGCCCGCCGATATCGAGCTGCGCCGCGCGATCATCACCGCGCGGATCGAGACGATGCGGATGGGCGAGGTGCCCGAAGAGGTCATCGAGTTCCTCGCGCGCACGATCAGCCGCAACGTCCGCGAGCTGGTTGGCGGGCTCAACAAGCTGATGGCCTATGCCCAGATCACCGGCCAGAAGGTCACGCTGCCGCTCGCCGAAGAGCAGCTCTCGGACCTGCTCAGCGCCAACCGCCGGCGGATCACGATCGACGAGATCCAGCGCGCGGTCTGCCAGTTCTACAAGGTCGACCGTTCCGAAATGTCCTCCAAGCGCCGCGCCCGCGCGGTGGTGCGTCCGCGCCAGGTGGCGATGTACCTCGCCAAGGTGCTGACCCCGCGCTCGTACCCCGAGATCGGCCGCAAGTTCGGCGGACGCGACCACTCGACCGTGATCCACGCGGTTCGCCTGATCGAGGACCTGCGCACCCGCGATGCCGACATGGACGGCGATGTGCGGGCGCTGCTGCAGCAGCTCGAGAGCTGAGCCCGATCCTTTCGACAGCCAATTTCGTCATTCCCGCGAACGCGGGAATCCCGCTATAGCGGCGACAAAGCGGGATTCCCGCGTTCGCGGGAATGACGAGGTTTCTCTCTGGCATTTGCGCACCGGATCAGGATCGTCGGACCATGCCCCTCACCCCCACTCATCTTGAGCGCCACGCCCGGCACATCGTGCTGCCCGAGATCGGCGGCGCAGGCGTGGCGAAGCTGTCGTCGGCGCATGTCGTTCTGGTGGGGATGGGCGGGATCGGCTGCCCGGCGCTGCAGTATCTCGCAGGCGCTGGCATCGGCCAGCTGACGCTGATCGACGACGATGTCATCGACCTCAGCAACCTCCAGCGCCAGACCTTGTTCACCCCTGCCGATGTCGGCCAGCCCAAGGCCGAGGTGGCGGCGGACTGGGTGCGCGCGTTCGATCCGGAACTGACCGTCACGGCGATCGCCGAGCGGATCACGCCCGCCAATGCGGAAGCCTTGCTCGCTGGCGCGGATGTCATCCTCGACGGCACCGACAATTTCGCCACCCGGCTTCTGGTGTCGGACACCGCCACGGCCTTGCACACCCCGCTGGTCAGCGCCGCGATCGGGCGGTTCCAGGGGCAGATCGGCACGTTTCGCGGCTGGCTACCCGAGGCGCCATGCTATCGGTGCTTCGTCGGCGATGCCTTCGATACCGAGGATTGCGACACCTGTGCCGAACAGGGCGTATTGGGCGCAATGGTCGGGCTGATCGGCAGCTTTGCCGCGATGGAGGCGGTGCGCGCGGTCACCGGCTTTGGCGAGGACCCGCACGGCAAGCTGCACCTGTTCGATGGATTGAAGCCGCTGTGGCGCACGCTCAAGATCGCCAAGGACCCGGCCTGCACGGCTTGCGGTGATCCTGCCCAGGCGGCATAGTCCAGGCTTCCAACCGGGGGCTCCGCCATGACACTGCCGATCACCGCTCTTACCGCCGCGATCTGCGCGATCATGCTGCTCGCCACCGCGATCGCCACCGTCGCTGCGCGCTTTCGGACCCAGGCCTCGTTCGGCGATGCCGACGATCAGGGGCTGATCAGTTCCAGCCGCTCGCACGGCAATCTTGCCGAACACGCGCCCTTGTTCGTGATCCTGATCGGGCTGCTGGAGATGGCCAATGCCAGCCACTGGCCGCTGACCGCGCTCGCGGTGCTGTTCCTCGGCGCCCGCGCCGCGCACATCATCGGCCTGCACCAGCCGCACGGTCCGGGCAAACCGCCCAAGCTGCGCGCGCTGGGTGTGGTGGGCACCTGGATCGCCTATGCCGCCGCGATCGGCTGGACGCTGTTTCTGGTGGTGACGGTGAACGGGTGAGGGTGTTCAGATCCTCCCCCAGCTCGCTGGGGGAGGGGGACCGCCCGCATAGCGGGTGGTGGAGGGGCAGCGGGATCGTGATGCCGATCAACCGACGTGCCGTCCCGCTTCCCCTCCACCACCGACCTGCGGTCGGCGGTCCCCCTCCCCGAGACAAGCTCGGGGAGGATTTTGGTCGGCTTTTACCCCAACACCTCGTCCACCCACTCCGGCACCAGCAGCGACGCCGGGCCGTGGCGTGATTCGTGGAAAAAATGGCTGCCCTGGCTGGGCTCTAGGTTGAGCTCGAGTGTGCGGGCGCCGCGCGCGCGCGCCTCGCGGACCAGCCCGGCGGCGGGATAGACCGCGCCCGAAGTACCGATCGAGACGAACAGGTCGCAAGCGCCCACCGCCTCGTAGATCCGCTCCATCTCGTAGGGCATCTCGCCGAACCAGACGATATCGGGCCGCAGCTGCCCCGGCGTGCCGCATTCGGGGCAGGCGGGGCGATCGATCAGCGTTCCGCGCCAGCCTGGCCGCGCGTCGCAGGCCAGGCACCAGGCGGTGAGGTGCGTGCCGTGCATGTGCAGCAGCCGGCTCGCGCCCGCGCGCTCGTGCAGGTCGTCGACATTCTGCGTCACGATCAGCAGCTCGCCCGGCCATGCCGCGTCGAGCCGCGCCAGCGCCTCGTGCGCAGGATTGGGCTGCTTGGTCTGGATCGATTCACGGCGCATGTCATAAAAGCGCAGCACCAGATCGGGGTCGCGCGCGAACGCCTCGGGGGTGGCGACATCCTCCACCCGGTGCTGCTCCCACAACCCGCCTTCGGCGCGGAAGGTATCGATGCCGCTCTCGGCGCTCACGCCGGCGCCGGTGAGGATGACGATGCTGGGAATCTTTGCCATAGCGGGCGCAATACGGCATGGACCGGCCTGGATACAAGCAAGAGCAGGAACGCGATGACGCGCATCGGAATTATCGGCAATGCAGGCCGCATGGGACAGGCGCTGGCAACGGCGATCGCGGATGCAGGCGCCAGCGTCTCGGGCGGGATCGACAAGGGCGGCGATCCGCTCAGCCTGGCGGCAGAGAGCGACATCCTGGTCGATTTCTCCTCTCCGCACGCGCTGGAAGCCAATCTGGAGGCAGCGGTCGCTGCGAACATTCCGATCGTCATCGGCACCACCGGGCTCGAGGAACGCCACCACTGGCTGATCGACACCGCCGCCGACCGGATCGCGGTGCTGCAGACCGGAAACACCTCGCTGGGGGTCACTTTGCTCGCGCATCTGGTAGCCGAGGCCGCGACCCGGCTGGGCGAGGACTGGGATATCGAGATCGCCGAGATGCACCATCGCCACAAGGTCGATGCCCCCTCGGGCACCGCGTTGCTGCTGGGCGAGGCCGCCGCCAAGGCGCGGGGCATCGATCTGGCAAAGGATAGCGAACGCGGCCGCGATGGGGTGACGGGCGCGCGCGCGCGCGGTGCGATCGGCTTTGCCAGCTTGCGCGGCGGATCGGTGGCGGGCGACCACACCGTGTACCTCGCCAGCGACGACGAGCGCATCGAACTGACCCATCGCGCCGAAAACCGCATGGTGTTTGCGCGTGGTGCAGTGAAGGCGTGCCTGTGGCTGCACGACAAGCCCGCGGGCCGCTATACCATGCCGCAGGTGCTGGGGCTGGCTTGACGGCACGCCAAGGCCCGACTAAGCCTGTATTATATACACAATACAGCGGGGAACGGCATGGCATTCAATCCGGAAGCGGCAACCAAGGCCTATATCGACGGGCTGGGGGCCGAAGCGCTCGCCAAGTCCGCGGCCTATACCATGGATGGCCACTGGATGATCCTGTGGGGGCTGCTGGTCTCGGCGCTGGCGACCGTCATCCTGGTCAAGCTGGGGGTCGCCGACCGGATCTGGGCGAAGCTCGAAAAGCGCGGCTGGGCGCTGCGCACCTTTGCCACCGCCGCAGGGCTTTTCATCGTCTCGGCGATCATCACCCTGCCCTGGAACATCTGGGCCGAATGGGGCCACGAGCGGATGTATGACCGCACCCAGCAGCCGCTCTCCGATTTCCTGATGCAGGATGCCATCGGCATGACCATCGCCACCATCGGCGGCGGGCTGTTCTTCCTGGGCATCTATGCGCTGATCCGCCGCACCGGCAAGCGCTGGTGGCTGTGGTCGGGCGGCTTTTCGGCGGTGGTCGTGTCGGTCATGCTGCTGCTCTCGCCGACGCTGATCGAGCCGCTGTTCAACGACTACAAGCCGATCCCCGCCGGCCCGGTGCGCGATGCGGTGCTGGAGATGGCCAAGCAGGTCGACATCCCCGAGGACCGGATCTTCATCTATGACGGTTCGCGCCAGTCGAACAACTTCACCGCCAATGTCTCGGGCGTGGGCAGCGCGGCGCGGATCGCGATCTCGGATGTCGCGCTCAAACAGGCCTCATTGGACGAGGTCCGCGCGGTCACGGGGCACGAGATCGGGCATTACGTGCTGGGCCATGTCTGGCGATCTGTGCTGGTGCTGAGCGTGCTGGCGGTGATCTTCTTCTTCCTTACCGACCGGCTGTTCGCGCGGTTCGCACGGGCATTCGGCAGCAAGGCGACCGAGATCGGCGACCCGCGCGGGCTCCCGGTTTTCCTGTTCGTGCTGTCGTTCCTCGGCGTGTTCGCGGTGCCGGTGGCCAACAGCCTCACCCGGATCAGCGAGAGCGAGGCCGACGCTTATTCGCTGCAGATGGTGAACCTGCCCGATGCGCTCTCCGGCGCGCTCGTCAAGACCGCCGAGTACCGCTACCCGCGCCCGCACCCGGTGCAGGAGGCTTTGTTCTATTCGCACCCCTCGGTCGAACGCCGCGTGGCGCGCGCGATGGAATGGAAGGCCAAGAACCCGCCGGGACCCCCGCCTGCGGCTTCCGCCAACCCCTGATGCGCACCATCGGCCTGCTGGGCGGGATGAGCTGGGAGAGTTCGGCGCAGTATTACCGGCTGATCAACCAGGAAACACGGCGGCGGCTGGGCGGAACGCACAGCGCGCCCAGCGTGATGGTGTCGGTCGATTTTGCCGAGATCGAGGCGCTGCAACATGCCGGCGACTGGGACGCGCTGACCGACGCGATGATCGCCGCTGCGCAGCAGGCCGAACGCGGCGGCGCGCAGCTGCTGGTGATCTGCACCAACACGATGCATCTGATGGCCGATGCGGTGCAGGACGCGGTTGCCATTCCGCTGCTGCACATCGCCGATCCTGTCGGCCGCACGATCGCCGCGCAGGGGCTGACGCGGGTCGGCCTGCTGGGCACCGCCTTCACCATGGAGCAGCCGTTCCTGCGCGAGCGGCTGCAGCGCAATTTCGGCCTCGAGGTGATCACCCCGGACAGCGGTGATCGCAGAGACGTGCACCGCATCATCTACGACGAGCTGGTACGCGGGGTGGTCACCGAGCCATCGCGCGCGACCTATCGCGCGATCATGCAACGGCTGGCCGATCAGGGCGCGCAGGCGATCATCCTGGGCTGCACCGAGATCATGCTTTTGGTCGAGCAGCAGGACAGCCCGGTTCCGCTGTTCGACACGACCACGCTGCATGCGCTTGCAGCGGTGGAGGCAGCTCTGGCACAAGGCGGCGCATGAACAAGGCCGATACCTTCGAATTCTACCGCCGCCTCGCCGAAGCCAACCCCGCGCCGGTAACCGAGCTGGAATATGGCAACCATTTCCAGCTGCTGGTCGCGGTGGTGCTCTCGGCGCAGGCGACCGATGTCGGGGTCAACAAGGCCACGCGCGCGCTGTTCGAGGTCGTCAAGACGCCCGCGCAGATGGTCGAGCTCGGCGAGGACGGGCTGAAGGCGCACATCAAGACCATCGGGCTGTTCAACGCCAAGGCGGCCAACGTCATCGCGCTGTCGCAGGCGTTGATCGCCCGGCACGACGGCGAGGTTCCCAATGATCGCGACGCGCTGACCGCCTTGCCCGGGGTCGGGCGCAAGACCGCCAATGTCGTGCTCAACGCCGCGTTCGGCGCCGAGACCTTCGCGGTCGACACCCACATCTTCCGCGTCGGCAACCGCACCGGGCTGGCGCCGGGGCGCACCGTGCTCGATGTCGAACGCGCGCTCGACAAGGGCACGCCGGGGCCGTTCCGCGTGCATGGTCATCACTGGCTGATCCTGCACGGCCGCTATATCTGCAAGGCGCGCTGCCCCGAATGCTGGCGCTGCCCGGTGGCCGACCTGTGCCGCTTCAAGCCCAAGCCCGACGGGCCGGATGCGCCGACGCCCAAAGCCGCGCTCAAGCACCGCGCCAACAAGCCCGTGCCTGCGCGCAAGAAGCGGGTGAAGGTGGTGAAGGCCGCCGGGATCATCGATCCCCAAGCGTGAACCGGGTCCCCTGCGAAGGCAGGGGCCCATCTCCCGACGGTACCTTTGCAAAGCCACCGTTTAACGAGACGCACCAGCAGGCGATGGGCCCCTGCCTTCGCAGGGGACCGGCGAGGTCAGGGGAACAACTTGGTGGCGCTTCGGCTCGACAACACCGCCTCAATGAGCCAGCGTGGCGCAATGACCCGCTTGAACACCCCGCTCGCCCTTGCTCCGCTGCTGCTAGCGCTCGCAGGTTGCACCACCACCCCGCCCGCCGATGACCCGCAAGCCGCGTTCCTCGCCAATCTCGCCCGGCACTGCGGCAAGGCCTATCCCGGCAGGCTGGTGAGCAACGACGCCGCCGATGCCGATCTGGCGGGCAAGCCGATGACCGTCCACTTCCGCGCCTGCAGCGCCGACCGGATGGAAATCCCGTTCCACGTCGGCACCGAGGGTGGCGGCTGGAACCGCTCGCGCACCTGGATCATCACCCGCACCGGAACGGGCCTCCGCCTCAAGCACGACCACCGGCACGAGGATGGCAGCATCGACAAGGTCACCCAATATGGCGGCGACACCGCCACCGCTGGCACATCCAGCCAGCAGACGTTCCCGGTCGATGGCGAAAGCATCGCGATGTTCCGCGCGCAGGGCCTTACCGGGTCGGTGACCAACAGCTGGATCGTCGAGATCGATGCAGACACCTATGCCTATGCGCTACGCCGCCCCGATGGACCCAATAAGCGCAACTTCCGCGTCGAATTCGATCTCACCCAACCGATCGCCCCGCCGCCTGCGCCCTGGGGCTGGTAACGCAGAACAAATATTATGATGAATCAAAATGATAAACATGACGATCAGATATGCCGAAAACAGAACAATTCTGCTGGATAATCTTCTGTTCTTGATCAATAATACCGGCCGTAAGGAGAACAGCATTATTCAATAAGGCGGAGGATGCAATGAGCAGGTTTGTAGTAGTCTGTGTGTTTGATGGCACCATGGCGTGCGGCAGCGGTGAGCAACGCCCGCTTGAAGACGATGCCAAAATGCTGATGGAGCGAGGCGCCTCGAAGATTTATGGCATGGTGAATACTGCCGGTCCCTTTGCTGTATGCAAGGCTTGTCATATTTGCCCGACAGGCAGGGTCAACGCGTTTGCAATTTCTCGCGAAGACTGGATAAAGATCGAAAGCAGTTTCGTTGGTCCTGCGCCGTTTATGCTCTGGTCGGGCGCACCCTATCCCGACATTATCGCCGTTGAACCTGCATCTGCTCCTGACGACACGCAGCCTGTCGTCAAGATGTCTTCATTAGCCTATGGGCCTGTCCTAATCCGCGATCTGATCGGCTATACGGTCAGGATCCTGACGCCCGATAGCGGCGGAACCACTGATTACGTCCCCGACAGAATCAATTTCATTGTCAATAATGAGGGTCGGATTGAGGATATTTATCCTGGCTGAAAGGTGGTTGCTGCAAGGGCGCTATTCCTGCGGCATACTCGAAGGTTGACGCTCGATTGATTGGTCACTGATTTTAGGCGCTTTCGCCGCCTGAACCGTCTATACCGCGCTCCGGGCGCTGCGCCTGGACAAGGAACAGACCATGGCAAAAGGCCAGAAGAAGACCAACCGCGAGACCCGCAAGCCCAAGGCCGAAAAGCCCAAGCCGCAGAACGCATCGAACCCCTCGACCAAGCCCGGCGGCCTGTCCATCGTCACGCTCAAGAGCTGAACCGAGCGATGCACAGCGGCGACAGCGACGACTATGTCTATGACGAAGCGACCGGTGAATGGGTCGCCCCCGGTGACCTGACCGTCGCGCTATCAGAGGACGAGGCGATCGAAGTGCGCGATTCGGCCGGCACCCTGCTCGCCGATGGCGACCAGGTGACGCTGATCAAGGACCTCAAGGTCAAGGGTGCGGGCCAGACATTGAAGCGCGGCACCGTGATCAAGTCGATCCGGCTGACCGGCGACGCGCAGGAGATCGATTGCCGGTTCGACGGCATCAAGGGTCTGGTGCTGCGCGCCGAGTTCGTCCGCAAGCGCTGACGCTGATGCCGCGCCAGTCCGCTGTCCGCACCGGATTTCGCTGGCTGCTGGCGCTGATCTATTTTGCTGCCGGGATCATCCACATCCGCTCGCCCGGCGGCTTCCTGGCGATCACACCCGCTTGGGTGCCGTTTCCCGACGAAGTGGTCTTCCTGACCGGCGTTGCCGAGATCGCAGGTGCAATCGGGCTGATGGTACCGCGGCTGCGTTTTGCCGCAGGGATCGGGCTTGCGCTTTATGCCTTATGCGTGTGGCCCGCCAACATCAACCACGCGGTCAACGACATCGCGGTGGGCGGACGGACGCTGCCTCTCGCCTATCACGCCCCGCGCCTGCTGCTGCAGCCGGTGATCATCTGGTGGGCGCTTTGGGTGGGCGGCGTCACCGACTGGCCGTTTCGGCGCCGGACCTCCGCTCAGTCCTGATCGCGCCTGCGGATCGTCTCCTTCAGCCGCGCCACCAGCACGCCCGATTTGCGGATCAACATCCGGTTCTCGATCGTCCGGCCATCGGGCATCGCATAGAGCCATTGATGCGCGGTCAGATCGCCCTTCATCGGAAAGCGGATCCTGAGGCAATTGCCCTCGATCACGCCCTCGACCGGCCCTGCCGCATCGGACAGGCTGCCCGCATAGCGTCCCGGCGCGGTCTCGCGCAGCAGCCACTGCCGCCTGCTGGTCCTGCCCTGCTCGGTGATGGTCTGGTCGACGAGGATAGCGCCATCGGGTGCGACTTGCCCCGCGCTCTCGACATGCACGCCGCGCGTCCGGCGGAACGCGACCTTGAGCCGGGCCTCGCCTACGCTTGCTCCGGTGAACGCCCGTGCGACGTCGAAGCGCGGCGCGTCGCGCGCCAGATCGCGGTGCCCTGCCGCGCCGACACACCCTGCCAGCGCGAAGGCGGCGATCAATGCGGGCAGGCTGCGGTGCATGGTCGCGATGTTAACCCGGATCGCAGGCCCAGGCCAGCGGCCCGGACGCGATCTTCGGGCTGGGGACAAAACATGCCGTAACGGCAATTGATCTGCCCGGCACTTTGCGCCACTAGGCGAATCCAGTGACAGTGGCACCCGGCCATCATGCCGGACAAGAGCCCTGCATCAAGGTGTGGGGACGGATGATGAACGCGAGCGAGCCTGTGCCTTCCCCGTCGCGCGAGCCTTCGACCGCGCATCTCGGCTGGGCCGCGCGCGCGCTGTATGCGCTGATGATGTTCATCTATCGCCGTCACCGCTTCCAGGCGGTCGGCACGCCGCCGCCCGAGCGCCGCTACATCATCATCGCGGTGCCGCACACCAGCAACTGGGACTTCCCCAATTACATGGGCGTCACCCGCGAATTGGGGCTCGAGACGCATTTCATGGCCAAGACATCGCTGTTCCGCTGGCCTTTTCACAATTTCATGCGGCAGATGGGCGGGGTTCCGGTCGATCGCAGCGCAGCCGGCGACATGGTGCAGCAGATGATCGCCGAGTTCGCGGCGCGCGAGGACTTCATCCTGACGATCGCGCCCGAAGGCACGCGCAAGGCGGTGGCCGCGTGGCGCACCGGCTTCTACCGCATCGCCTATGGCGCGGGCGTGCCGATCGTCTGCGGGTTCATGGATTATGGCAACCGCCGCGCAGGGCTTGGTCCGGTGATCCATCCGACCGGCGATTACGAGAAGGACATGGCCCCCGCCTTCGCCTTCTACGCGGCGATGGCGGGGCGCAATGCGGTGCATTCAGCCCCGAAGATCTAGTCCTGGTGCGCGAGATCGGGTCGGCCGAGGTCGCCCTGCCCCACCGTGCTGCTCGCCATTTCGAGCATCCGGTCGAGCGACTTCTTGGCGTCGAGGCGCAGCGTCTCGTCGAGCTCGATCCGGGGCTCCAGATCGCGCAGCGCGACGTAGAGCTTTTCCATCGTGTTGAGCGCCATGTACGGGCAGATGTTGCAGTTGCAGTTGCCGTCGGCCCCGGGCGCACCGATGAAGGTCTTTTCCGGAACCGCCTTTTCCATCTGGTGGATGATGTGCGGTTCGGTCGCGACGATCACCACCTCGCTCGTCGTTTCCTTGGCGAACTTCAGGATCGCGCTGGTCGATCCCACCATGTCGGCATGGTCGAGGATGTGCGCCGGGCATTCGGGGTGCGCGGCGACCGGCGCATCGGGATGTTGCGCCTTGAGCTTCAACAGCTCGGTCTCGCTGAACGCCTCGTGCACGATGCACACGCCCGGCCACAGCAGCATCTCGCGGCCCAATTTGCGCACCAGATAGCCGCCCAGATGCTTGTCGGGGCCGAAGATGATCTTCTGGTCCTTGGGGATCTGGCTGAGGATCTTTTCTGCAGACGACGAGGTGACGATGATGTCGCTCAACGCCTTCACTGCCGCCGAGCAGTTGATATAAGTGAGCGCAATGTGATCGGGGTGCTCGGCGCGGAACGCGGCGAACTTGTCGGGCGGGCAGCTGTCTTCCAGACTGCAACCGGCGTCCATGTCGGGAAGGATGACGATCTTGTCGGGGCTGAGGATCTTGGCGGTCTCGGCCATGAACTTCACGCCGCAGAATGCGATGACATCGGCGTCGGTTTCTGCGGCGATCCGCGACAGCTCGAGCGAATCGCCGACGAAATCGGCGATGTCCTGGATTTCGGGCTTCTGGTAGTAATGCGCCAGAATGACCGCGTTCCTCTCCTTGCGCAGCCGGTCGATTTCGGCGCGCAGATCCAGGCCGGACAGGTTCTCACGGGGTTGGGCGGTCATTGCAGATTGGCTCCCTGGTTGGCAATTCGCACGGTCACTACAGCATCTTCCAGCCCCGCGCCGCTCAAATACGCACGCGCGTTCCGCTCGACGGCATCGCGCGCGCTGGCGCGGGCGATCGCCACCAGCGATTCGTTGCGCGCCAGCGTCTGCGCCTGTTTGAGCGCGGCGGCGGAATTGGCCTTGAACAGACGCTCGACGCTCGCCCCGGTGACCCACAGCCCGTCGCGATAATAGCGCGCCTGCTGCTCCTGAAGGTTGGGCGGCTGGATCATCACAGGCGGCACGGTGATCGTCATCTGCCGCTCGGTCTCGTTCCACACCACCGCATCGGGGCCCATCTTCGCCATGTTCACCGAATAGCTCACGGTAGCCGGGATGATCGCGGTCTGCTCGGCATCGAACATGCCGATGAAGCCCGGGTCCTTGTTGGTGACCACGGGCACCACCTGCGCGACCAGCACGACCAATTGGTTGCGCCGCTCGAACCCGGCGAGCATCGCTTCGGCCGACACGACGGTATCGTCCTCGATCAGCCCCGACGCCAGCCAGGTGCCGCCAGCGCCCAGCGCGAGCGCGCCTGCAAACAGCAGGCCGGCAGTGCTCCCCTTAATCGCCATGGGTCAGCGCCCAGACGTCGCCCTCGTGGCGGACCGCGCCGCGGTTTTTCAGATCGATCAGGTGCGCGAGCACCGATCGGCCCGCCGCGCCGTACAGGCGTTCATCGATGCCCTTGTACATCTGCGGCACCATGTCGGGGATGGCCTGCGGGCCTGCCTCGAGCTGGCGCAGCACCTGGCGCTCGCGCTGCTTGCGGTGGCCCATCATGCCGCGCACCAGTTGCGCAGGGTTCTCGACCGCAGGACCGTGCGCGGGATAATAGACGCGGTCGGAGCGCTCCTGCAGTTTGGCGAGACTCGCCATGTAATCGGCCATGTCGCCATCGGGGGGCGAGATGACACTGGTCGACCAGCCCATGACATGGTCGCCGGTGAACAGCGCGCCGCTTTCGACCAGAGCCAGGCACAGATGGTTGCTGGTGTGCCCCGGGGTGGCAACCGCCTGCAATGTCCAGCCATCGCCCGAAACGCTCTCGCCATCGGCCAGCACGCGGTCGGGCGCGTAGCTGGTGTCGAACGCCTCGTCGGAGCGCGGACCGTCGTCGCTGAGCATCAGGGGCGCGCAGCCGATGATCGGCGCACCGGTGCGGGCCGCGAGCGGCGCTGCGGCGGGGCTGTGGTCGCGGTGGGTGTGGGTGCACATGATCGCGGCAATGCGCGCATCGCCGACGGTCGCCAGGATCGCCTCGATATGCGCAGGATCCGCCGGACCCGGATCGATCACCGCGACATCTGCGCCGTTGCCCACGACATAGGTCTGGGTGCCGGTATAGGTGAACGCGGACGGGTTGCCCGCGAGCACGCGGCGCACCAGCGGTTCGATGGTTTCGGCAAGGCCGGTCGGAAGATCAGCAGGCAGTTCCATCGCGCCTAAGTGGCATTGATCGCCCCAAAGCGAAAGGGGCGGCGCAACATTTGCGCTGCCCCCGCTCGCCGCAACGGGCTGCGATCAGTTGCGTTCGGCAGGCGGTGCCGGCGGAACAGGCGGCGCAGGCATCGCGCGCATGTCGCGGCGGGCGTCTTCGAGATCCCGCTGCAGATCGCGCCGCGCCTCGGCAAGATCGGCGCGCAGCTCGCGCATGCCTTCGTCCAGGCCGCGCAATGCCTCGGCACGGTCCTCTTCGCTCAGCCATTTGTTGCTGCGAACTTCGGCACGAGCCACTTCCATGCTGCGGCGCGCCTCGGCCATTCCCTTTTCTATATTGGCTAGAATTTCCGCCTCATTGGGCATCACCTGACCACAGGTGACGACCTTGGTGCGGGTCACGTTGCCGTTCCTGGTTTCGGTATGGGTCATGAACGCGGCGGACTTGGGCTTGCCGTTGCAGTCGTTGGTCCGGACGCGCAATTTGTGGCCCTTGCCCATCTCGATGACGTAATTCTCGGGCGATCCGGTGCGCACGATCATGCGCTGGGCGCGGTCCATGGCGTGGGCGCGGTTGCGCTCGGCCCTGTCCATTGCCGTGGCGCGGGCCTCTGTGGCTGCAGACAGGGCGTCTGCAGCAGCAATGGCGCGATCGGATTGCGCAACCGCCACATCGGTTTCTGCCATCGCGCGCGACGCTTCGGCTTCGGCAACCCTGCTGTCTATCTCGGCACGGCTGGTGGGGCCATCAAGACGCAGCGTGACAGTCTTGTCACCGCGTTTGACGGTGTAGATGTACACGCCATCCTTGACCACCGGAGGGATAGGTGCGTCGGGGGCCTCGGGTGCCGCCCAGGCGTCTGCCGCATCCGGTGCTTCGGGCGCGAGCGGGGCTTGCGGTGCCCGGGGTGCGTCCGGCGGCGAGACCGGCTGCACGGCATAGCTGACCGTGGCGGTCATCGCCATCGCGGTGACCAGACCGCTGCCGATCAGCGTGCCGCCCAGCCATTTGCGGGTGCGTGATGTGTCCTGCTGCTTCATGATCTTGAGACGCTCGACGATCTTTTCCTTCGGGTTGAGCGGGCTGGCAAAGGCCAGTGTGTGGCCGGTCGCCGCCTTGGCGATGGCGCGGGCATATGCGGTGCGCTCGGCCGACGAGCGGCGGCGCAGCACGCGGGCATCGCAGGCGGCTTCCTGATCGAAACGGAACGCGCGCCAGGCCATCCACGCGACGGGGTTGAACCAGTGCAGCGACAGCATCGCGAGCGCGGCAAAGTTCGCCCACAGGTCGCCCGCCCGGTGATGCGAGCGCTCATGCGCCAGCGCCAGTTCGCGCTCCATCGGGTTGTACGCCTGGGTAAAGCCGATCGGCAGCGCGATGTACCGCCGCCACAGCCCGAACGCGAAGGGTCCGGCGATCCCGGCGATCTCGATCACGCGAATGTCGTCGATCCGCGAGACCTCGACCGCGTCCTCGAGCAGTTCGCGCCGGTTCTGCAGATAGGCGGACAGCTGCGCGATCAGGAAGATCGCCGCACCGCACAGCCAGATAGTGACACCGATCGCAAACCAGTCGGCATCGACCAGCAAGCCGTTGGCGAACGCCGGCTCGGGCACGGCATCGACCGGGCTTGCGATGTCGGCGACCGGCATCGCCATCGCGGCGGTGCCCGGCATGTCCACCTGAGATGGCGCGCTCACCGGCACCTCGATCGTCTGTACCACCGGCGGCATGAACAGCCGCGCAAGCGGGATCGCCCAAAGCAGATAGGCGATCTCCGCGCCGAAATGCCGCGCGACGGGTCGCCGCAGCACCAGCACCAGCGCCATCAATGCTGCGGTGACGATCAATGTTTCGACCAGCCACTGCCCGGTCACGCCATGCGCGAAATCCTGCAGCCACGCACTCACCTGCCCATCTGCGATCATGACTTCAACTCCCCGATCAGCCGCTCGATTTCGGCCAGATCCTCCGCCGTGAATTTCTGCTGTTCGGCCAGATGCGCGATAAGCGGTGCGGCGCGGCCGCCGAACAGCCGATCGACCAACCGCCGCGATTCATCGCCGACATAATCCTCGCGTGCCAGAATCGGGCTGTAGAGATAGCGGCGGCCATCCTGTTCGTAGGAAACCGCGCCCTTGTTCGCGAGCCGCGAGAGCAAGGTCTTGACCGTCTGCAGCGTCCAGTCGCGCGCATCGGCAAGCGCGTCGGCGACATCGGCCGCGGTCAGCGGGGATCGCTGCCACAGCACCTCCATCACCGCATGTTCGGCATCGCTGATACGTTCGGGGGCCATGAATCGGGTCTCTCTGCAACTGTTCGACCACGGGTGTAATCGATTCGACTACGCCTGTAAACGGCAAAGTGCGGTGTCGCGGCGCGCGCCCCGGGTCTTTTGGGCCAGGGCGGAACATTTTTGCGGCTGGGGGTTTTCTGTCTTCTGGAGCTTCACGGGCTTTGGGGTCGCACCGAAGGCTTAGGGGGATAATGACAGATATGGCTTCCCCGACAACCGAGCCGGTGCTGATGCAGCCTGTCGGCGCGTTCGATTTCAGCTCGGACATCATCATCGGCCTGGCCGAGGACGGCACCATCCGCGTGTGGAACGCGGCCGCCGCCGATTCGCTGGGATATGCGCCTGCGGATATCATCGGCCAACCGGTGACCGAGGTGCTGCCCGGGCTTGATGCGGCCTCGCTGCGCGCATGTCTCGAGCGAGCGATCTCCAGCGGCACGGGCGGCTGCGACATGGTCGCGCATCATCGCAACGGCGTCCCCACCAGTCTGAGCCTCAGCATTTCCCCCGCTTTGGCCCAGGGCGATGGCTCGGACGGATTCTGGATCGTCGCCAAGGACATGTCGCGCAAGCTGCGGATGCGCAACATCCAGCAGCCGCTGATCGATTGCGCGCGGCTGGTGGGCGAGCCTTTCCTGGAAAAGGCGGTCGAGGTGCTCGCCGGCGCGCTGCGGGTTCGCTGGGTGACCATCGCCGAGATCGACCCCGACAACCCCGTCACCGCGCGGACCGTCCGGTTCTGGGCGGACGGCAGCCTGCAGCCCAGCACCGATTACGCCCTGCGTGGAACGCCTTGCGAAGATGTCGCGCAGAACCGGATCTGCTTCGTGCGGTCGGACGCGGTTGCGCAATATCCCGACGACCACATGCTGGCGGAGATGGGCGTGGAAAGCTATCTCGGCGTCCCGCTGCATTCGAGCAGCGGCAGGCTGATCGGGTTGCTGTCGGTGATGCACGACGCCCCGATCGACGAGCACATCCAGCCCGCGCTGATCCTCGAACTGTTCGCCGGACGCTCCGCCGCTGAACTCGAACGGCTCAAATCCTCGTCCAGCGTCGAGCGGCTGGGGCGGATCGTCGAGGATGCGGTCAGCGAGGCGTTCCTGTTCGATGCGGACACGCTCAACTTCATCCTGGTCAACCGCGGCGCGCGCGACAATCTGGGCTATTCGATGGAAGAGCTCCGATCGCTGACCCCGATCGACATCAAGCCGCTGATCGATGCGGACACCTTCCGCGCGCTGATCGCACCGCTGCTCGCGGGCGAGCAGCAGATGCTGACCTTCGAGACGGTGCACCGCCGCAAGGATGGCACCGATTACAACGTCGCGGTCCGCCTGCAATTGCTGGTCGATCAGCAGCAGCGGCTGTTCTACGCCGCGATCGAGGACGTGACCGAACGCGACCGCACCATGCGCGAGCTGCAAAGCGTTACCAACCGCCTCAACACCGTGCTGGGCAACACATCGATGGCGGTGTTCCTGATGGATGACCAGCAGCAGTGCGTATACCTCAACGATGCGGCCGAGCGACTGACCGGCTACCGCTTCGCCGAAATCGAAGGCCGCATTCTCCACGATGTCATCCACCACACCCGGCCGAGCGGGCAGCCCTTTCCTTTGGCCGAATGTGCGATCGACCGGGCGTTGCCCGAGGTTAACCAGGTCCAGGGCGAAGAAGTGTTCATCCACAAGGATGGCAGCTTCTACCCGGTGGCCTATTCCGCCAGCCCCATCCAGAACGGTTCCGGCATTGCCATCGGGACGGTTCTGGAGGTCAAGAACATCACCGCCGAGCTCGAGGCGCGGATGGCGCGCGAGAATTTCAACGCCGAGCTCAAGGCACAGGTCGAAAAGGCGCTGGCCGAGCGCGATGCCGCCGAGGCGCAGCTGCGCCATGCCCAGAAGATGGAAGCGGTGGGCAAGCTGACCGGCGGGGTCGCGCACGACTTCAACAATCTGCTGCAGATCATCGGCGGCAGCCTGGAACTGCTCGGCCGCGATGTCGCGGGCAACGAGCGCGCGCGCCAGCGGCTCGACCTGGCGCTGTCGGGCGTGGCGCGGGGCACGAGGCTGGCGCAGCAGCTGCTCGCCTTCAGCCGCAAGCAGCCGCTGGCGCCCAAGCCGGTGAACCTGCAGCGCCTGGTCGGCAATCTGGAAGACATGCTGCGCCGCGCACTGGGCGAACATATCGGCCTCAAGACCACCGCCGAGACCGGATTGTGGGATTGCTTCGTCGACGATGGCCAGCTGGAAAACGCGATCCTGAACCTCGCGATCAACGCGCGCGATGCGATGCCCGGCGGCGGGCTGTTCGCCATAGAGATGGCCAATGCCGCGGTGGACGACCTGTTCGCCTGCAAATACCCCGACATGCAGGCGGGCGACTATGTCATGGTGTCGGCGACCGACACCGGCAGCGGTATGCCGCCCGAGGTGCGCGACCGAATCTTCGAGCCGTTCTTCACCACCAAGGAGGTGGGCAAGGGAACCGGGCTCGGCCTCAGCATGGTCTATGGCCTGATCAAGCAATCGGGCGGGCACGTGACGGTGTACAGCGAACCGGGAATCGGCACGACCTTCCGCATCTATCTGCCGCGATCAAGCACCCCTGACACCGCTGCCCCCGAGCGGCGCTCCGATACCATATCGGGCGGCAGCGAGACGATCCTGGTGGTCGAGGACGATGACGATGTCCGCACCACCGTCACCGCATTGCTGGGCGAGCTGGGCTATGCCACGCTCACCGCGCGCGATGCCGCGGCCGGGCTGGCCATCGTCGAGAGCGGCACCGCGCTCGACATGCTGTTCAGCGATGTCGTGATGCCGGGGCCAGTGCAGAGCCACGAGCTTGCCAAGCGGGCGGTGCAGCTGATCCCCGGGCTCGCGGTGCTGTTCACCTCGGGTTATGCCGAAAAGGGCATCGTCCATGGCGGCACTTTGGACGCGGGCGTCAGGCTGCTGAGCAAGCCCTACACCCGCGAGATGCTGGCGCGCAAAGTCCGCGAGGCGCTCGACGCGCGCGCAACGGCCTGAACCCTACCAGTAGCGCGCGCTGGCGATGGCTGCGCCCTGCGCCAGCGCCGCGAGCTTGGCCCAGACAATCTCGGGGTCCAGGCTGTTGCTGCCGGCATGGACCGAAAAGCCGCAGTCGACGCCCGCCATCACCCGCTCGCGCCCCAGCAGATCGGCATAGCGGCCGATGCGCTGCGCGATCAGCTCGGGATGCTCGATATAGGGGCTCTGCGGCTCGACCATGCCGGGGCACAGGATCTTGCCTTCGGGTAACGGGTGTTCCTCGAAAAACGCGAACTCGTGCGCATGGCGCGGGTTCGCGCCTTCGATCAGCACGGTCTGCGGCTTGGCCGTCCAGACGATATCGGCAATCTCGCCCAGCGCGACATCGCAATGGTGCGGGCCGGGGTAATTGCCCCAGCACAGGTGCATCCGCAATTGCTCTGCCGGGATGTTCTGCACCGCATGGTTGAGCGCGGCGATGTTCATGCCGATCCGCTTGCGGAAGTCCTCGAGGCTCAGATGCGTGAACTGGACATGGCGGCCCATCGCAAGGTCGGGACAATCGACCTGCAAGGTGATTCCGGCCGCAGCGATGGTCTCGTATTCGTGGCGCAGCCCTTCGGCCAGCGCGAAGACATACTCCTCGTCGCTGGCATAATATTGGTTGGGGAAGAACAGGGCGGTCACCCCCGGCGACGCCGCCGACATGAAGGTGGCGTGGCCGCCCCCGTCTTCATTGGCGGCGAGCCGCTTCAGCCGCTCGGCATCGATCCGGGGGGCTTCCATGTCGATCACGGTGATCGGCGCGGTGCACGCCGGGGCCGACCTTTTGGCGCGGCCCGTGTTGCCGAACACCTGTGCCTTGGCTCCCGGGAAGGCCTCAAGATCGGCGAATTCATACTGGCCTGCCTCGCCGCCGAAGCCCGAGAGCCGGTGCTTGATATAGGTCGCATAGCTGGGCTTGGACTGCTCGCCATCGTTGACGATGCTGACCCCCGCCTCGATCTGGCGCTTGATGACATACGCGGTGGCCGCCTCGACCGCGGCATCGAAGTCCGCTTGCGAAACCTGCTCGCCGCCCTCGCGCGCGAAGACCAGATCGAGCAGGGCTTCGGGCCGCGGCAGGCTGCCGACATGGGTGGTGCAGAAACGGTCAGGCGCGGCCATCGGCGGGATACTCCATTGCAAGGTCAGTCGTTCACGGCATCGGGCACCGGCATCAGCGGCCGGGCAAGAAAGGCGCACAGCGCGGCGTTGTATTCCAGCGCGTGCGAGAGGTTGCACAGATGGCCGGCGCCGCGCACGAAGCGCGCCTGGCCCAGCGGCGCACTGCGCGCCAGCGCCTGGGTCACGGTGCGCCGCCAGGGGGTGTCGGCATCGCCGGTGATCGCCAGCACCGGCATGGTGAGCGCGGCGATGCTGTCCAGCCGCGCCGATGGCCCTGCGGGACCGGCGAGCAGGTCGCTGCCGTCATAATCGGCTAGCATGGCGGCGCCGATGTCTGCCGCCTCGCCCGTCAGGCCCGCCATCAGCGGATGATCGGCCCAGTGCCGCTTCATCTCGGCGAGCCGCCCGGCCCGCACCATGTCGGCATAATCGGCGAGCGGTATGGTGTCCGATGCGTTCGAATGATCGGGAATTCCCGCGAGCGAAATGCCCTGCAGCACCAGAGTGGCGATGCGGTCGCGGTGCGCCATCGCATACGCGATCGCGGTCGCGCCCGCCTGCGACATGCCCACCAGATGGAAGCTTGCCAGCTGCAGACGGTCGGCCAGCCGGGCCAGATCCTCGACCTCGCGCGCGCGACAGGGCGGCAGGGCAGACTGGCCGAACCCCCGACGGTCGATCGCGATCAGCGTGAACCGGTCGGCCAGCGCGCGCGCCTGCAGCGCCCACATCCGCCGGTCGAGCGTCCAGCCATGCAGCAGAACGACCGCAGGCCCGCGCCCGATCGTCTCGACCGCCAGCCGGCCGTCACCGACATCGAGCCAGAACGTCTCTCCGCCCAGCACGGCGGCAGGCGGGATCATCGCAAATGCGTCGCCCAGCCTGCCAACCGGGCCAGCCATCAATCAGGCCGCTTCGACGCTGCGGAAGGTGTTGTTGTTGCTGTGGTCGCCCGCCAGCCATCGCGCGAGCTCGGTCCGCGCCTTGGCGCGCACATCGGCCTCGATCGCCAGCGCCTCGGGCGCATCGCAGGTGAACTCGATGATCATGCCGTTGGGGTCCTTGACATAGACCGAGCGGCAATAGCCGTGCTCGAGGATGTAGGTCTGCGGCTCGACGATGCCGGCAGCAGCAATCCGCCGCTCGAGTTCGACCTGCGCATCCTGATCGACATGCAAGGCGATGTGGTGGAACGGCGATTCGGGGATCGGCGGGCTGAACTCGGCTTGGTCGTCCTCATTGGCGAACTGGAAGAAGGCGAGCGCGCTGCCGTCCTTCATCGCGAAGAAGCAATGGCAATAGGTCCGCTCCTTGCCGAACAGCTCGTCCTTTTCGCAATAGGTCGCAACCAGCGGGAAGCCCAGCACGTCCTCGTAGAACGCGCGCGTCGCCTCGAGATCGCGGGTGGTGTAGGCAGTGTGGTGCAAACGGTTGACCAATACGCTCATCGCATCCTCCTCAATATCTCTCGCGCCGCCGGCAGGCCGCGGTCAGGCCGCCAGCTTCAGCGTGATGCGGGCGACATGCTCGCCCTGGAAGCGCGCGCCTGCAAGCTCGTTTTCGGACGGCATGCGCGATCCGTCACCGCCTGCGATCGTGCTCGCGCCATACGGCGTGCCGCCGCTGATCTCGGTCATGATGGTGTTGCCGGCAAAGCTGTAGGGCAGGCCGACGACGATCATGCCATGGTGGAGCAACGTGGTGTGGAACGAGGTGATCGTGGTCTCCTGCCCGCCATGCTGGCTGGCGGTGGAGACGAACACGCTGCCCGGCTTGCCGACCAATGCGCCCCTGGCCCACAGCCCGCCGGTCTGGTCGAGGAAGTTGCGCATCTGCGCGGCCATGTTGCCGAAGCGGGTGGGCGTGCCGAAGATGATGCCGTCATAGTCGGCAAGCTCGTCGGGGCTGGCAAAAGGCGCTGCCTGATCGAGCTTCATGTGCGCAGCGGCAGCAACCTCGTCCGACACCAGCTCGGGCACCCGCTTGACCACCGCCTCGCAGCCTTCAACCGCATTGACGCCATCGGCGACGGAAGCGGCCATCACCTCGGTGTGACCATAGCCCGAATAATAGAGGATGAGGATGCGTGCCACTGGTGGTTTCCCGTTATCGTGAGGATCAGAACTTGTAGAGCGCTTCGACCCCGAAGACGCGCGGGCGGCCCTTGAAAACGAAGCCGCCGGGCGAGAACTCGGCATTGTAGCGCTTGTTGAACAGGTTGTCGGCAAAGCCGGTCAGCGACCAGGCGCCGCCATCCAATGTCAGCCGCGCATTGACGAGGTCCACCGGCCGCCGCACGGTCGAGTTGGGCACGTCGAACCAGGTCTTGCCGGTGCGGTTGTAATCCACCCGGATGCGGCCCTTGAGATCGCTGTCGCCCAGGTTGCTCTCGTACTGGGTGCCCAGGTTGATCGTATAGCGCGAGATGAACGGGGCTTCGTTGCCGATCACGGTGGGGTCGGGGAACTCCTTGATCTCGCTGTAGGTGACGCCGAGGCCGAAGTTGATGTCCAGCCCACGCGCGGGACGCAGCGTGCCGTCAATCTCGAAGCCCTGCAGCTGCACCTCGGGAACATTGCCCAGGTTCTGCGTCGAGTTGGCCGCGAGGAAAACGAAGAAATAGCCGTTTTCGGACTTGGTGGTGTAGGCGCTGGCGTTGAGCGTCAGCATGCGGTCGAACAAAGTGGTCTTGACGCCGATCTCGAAGGTGTCGGCGACCTCGGCCTCATAGATGTCCGCGACACCCACCACGCCGGTCCCCGCCGCCACTGCGCCGACGCCGGTCTGGTTGAACCCGCCCGAGCGGAAGCCCCGGCTGTAGCCGCCATAGATCGTGACATTGTCGACCGGCTTGTAGGTCAGCGTGATCTTGGGCTGCCATTCGTCAAAGGTCTCGCGGCGCACTTCGCCGGTGCGCCCGGTGGGGAAGCCCGGGACCACCGGGATGAACGCGGTCGGGGTCAAGGTCCGGTTGCGGCGCTTGTCGCGGTCATAGCGCAGCGAGGCATCGACGCGGAAGGCTTCGGAGAATTCATAGCCGACATTGGCGTAGAGCGCCCAGGCGAAGTTGCTCTGCGAATCGGCGAGGAAGGTCGCCTGCGGATTGAGCGGATTGGTGCTGGGGGTGCGGAACACCGGGAACACGCCGGCGCCGGTATCGACCATGTTGCCGGTCGAGATATAGCGGTTGGTATCGATGAAATAGCCGCCCACCGACCAGTTGAACTTCTGCCCGTCCGCCGACTGGATGCGCAGATCCTGGCTGATCGCCTCGACATCGAGGAACTGGCTCTGGTTGAGATCGAAGCCGAAGATCGCGAAGAACAGCGATTCCTGGATCGGCAGGAAGTTGAACGCATCGCCGGTCAGGATTTCGGACAGCGTGTCGTACGAGGTGACCGAGGTGATCGATCCCCAGTCGGCCTTGTAGTCGATCTTGGCCGAGACGTTGTAGATGTCGCGGTCGTTTTGCCCGGCGTTGTTGACCCGCACCGGCAGGCTGGTGTCGTTCACGTCGGCGACGATGTTGTAGTACAGCGCCTGGGTGCGCAGCAGCGACATCGAGGCGCGCAGATCGACGGTCAGCTCGTCGGTCGGGGTCCACAGCAATTTTCCGCGCAGCGAGATGTCCTCGAGCGGATCGGCATCCTCGCCCAGGAAGGTGTTGGGGATATAGCCGTTGGTGTCGCGGTAGGATCCCGACAGCCGGAACTTGAGCGTGTCGCTGATCGGGCCCGAAACGCCTGCCCGCAGCGTGTAGCCGAAACCGTTGTCGACCCCGGCGAACACCCGGCCCTCGAACTGGTCGCTGGGCTGCTTGGTGTTGATGATGATCGCGCCGCCGATGGCGTTGCGCCCGTACAGTCCGCCCTGCGGACCTTTCAGGATTTCGATCTGCTCGATATCGAACAATTCCTGGCTGAACTGGGCAGCATTGACCTGCTGCACTCCGTCAACCACCACGGCGACCGAGGGCTCGGAATTGCGGTTCTGGGTGATCCCGCGGATGATGACGAAGGCGTTGCCCGCGTTCTGCGTCTCGATCAGCTGGACGTTCGAGGTCAGCTGGATAAAGTCGGCGGCCTTGTCGATCCCGGCATTCTCGATCGTCTCGGCGTTGAACGCGGTGATCGCGGCGGGGGTGTCCTGCAGGTTGGTGTCGCGGCGCAGCGCGGTGACGACGATCTCGCCTTCGTCGTCAGCCGGGGCAGCCTGGCTCTGCGCCAGGGCCGGCGTTGCACATGCCAGCGCCAGCGCCGACGTCGATCCTGCCAGAAGCAGCCTGTTCCACAATCCGGACATATCCACCAGTACCCCTCATCCTGTGATGTCCCGCCACGGTCGCTGCCGCGGCCCTTGAGGGCTCTGCGCGCGGGTTATGATTTGAGGTAAATTGTTCGTATTACGAAGTCAAGTTCGATATGCGAAGTTTCCTGCCACTGTGCGAAGCAGGCAACACCC